>Ga0315914_1006084_pt1 | contig 17258 bp, 7 predicted proteins | sample MpolenodulesMG_FD_203920 | JGI IMG/M metagenome (GOLD analysis project Ga0315914, IMG submission 203920) | Medicago polymorpha root nodule microbial communities from Los Angeles, California, United States - elongated nodules | ecosystem: Host-associated > Plants > Roots > Nodule | place: USA...
ACAATTTTGCAAACAACCAATTTTACCATGTTAATGGTTAGAATCTAAAAATCACATTTTTAATCGACTTTCTAAATCTCCATTTTTTTTTACAAAACACTAAAGGTATTTTAATTCCAATTATGTGTCAAATCTATAATGTGATATACTTTATTCTTATTCTTATATATTATAGTTGATATGACCCGTGCGATGCACGGGTCGATGGTGTAGTATTATATATAGTTGTAACACTGAAAACCTAATTCACTCAAGAAATACTGGAAGGATAGCTTCTCTATAGTCGTAGAGGCAGACAACATTACATGAGCTACGTAAACGATCGTGTCTTGTTGTCTTTTGATTCTCGTTTCTTTTATTATTTTATTACTAGTTGCTATTCTAACACAAATCATATTTTTTCTGTTAGTTGATAATTCAAGTTTGTTAGTGATCTAATCAAGTTTGTTTGGTTAATCACATTAGAAATCTAGTTAGCTTAGTTTGTTAACAGTTTGTTACAAATTTACTAGATTTTAGCTCAAGGTTGTTAGCAGTAGCGGAGCCAGAAATTTTGAATAGTGGAGCCACCATTACACGATATTTGTTGGGAGGAAAAGTTAGTGTGGCTGATTTTACGGTTCCATGAAACAAGGAGGAAGGGTTTTCATTTTTCTCATTGAGAAAGAGAAAAAGAGATGATCATAGATGGGTTTAGAAATAAAATCTCACAATAACGGATGTGATGTGAATATTGCCCCCACTTTTAAACATTTATTCATGTAATTTATCAGCCGATGTGAGACATTTTAACATATAGTGAGACGGGGTTTATTTTAACTTAAAAAAATTAAATATATAAGAGAGTGTAACATATTTTGTTTGTGTGGATAAATTTCCTGCAAAATAAAGTGAATAAATTGAGTGCAAAATCCATACGGGGTATATTCCAATTCATATATTTAATTTGCTTGCAAAATCTAATATAACAAGTATGATGGGGGGGGGGGGGGCAGGCAGGAGCCCACACAACCTTGTGTGTGGCTCCGCCATTGGTTGTTAGGGTTTGTTAGATGACTTGTCATTCAAGCAACCTATCATAACCATGTATATAGACTACTTTCATGTGTATTTTCATATATCAATGAAATCACAACTTTAATACTTCTATTCTCTTCATTCATTAATTCTTCTCATTCTCTCAAATTCAGCAAAATCAAAACCCTAGAAAACCCAGCTTGTTCATCAAGCTGAAAGTTGCTCTAACAAATTGGCATCAAGAGCCTCTGGTTATATTCTAAGGGGTGATAGAGATCTTCAAACATGCAATTTCAAGGTAGAAACAATGAAGGAGTAACCATGAATGGTAGTAGTAGTTTCAACACTCATCTTCCAATTCTTGAAGCACGTAATTGGGAAAGATGGAATGCAGTGATGAAGAACTTGTTTGGAGCAAAAGATTTGTTGGAAATAGTGCAGAATAATGTTGCTGATCTAGCTGTGAATGCAACTGAAGTTCAAAGGAATGAGCACAAAAATCTGAAGAAGAAAGATTGCAAGGCTTTGTTCCTGATTCAACATAGTCTTGATGAAGGAAATTTTGAAAGAAACTCAAAATCAATTAGTTAAAAGGAAGCATGGGATATTCTTGCAAAATGTCATGAAGGAGATGATAAGGTGAAGTTGATTAAACTTCAGTCTTTAAGGAGGAATTTTGAATTGATGTAGATAGAGGAAGGGCAAAAGATTGTTGAATATATCTCTAAACTCATCAATATTGTGAATCAGATGAAGGCTTGTGGAGAAGCAATAACTGATCAACAAATTGTTGAGAAAATAATGAGAACATCAAGATTTGATTTTATAGTGGTTGCAACTCAAGAATCAAAGGATATGAAAACTTTGAAGATTGAAGAATTGCAAAGTTCATTGGAAGCTCATGAATTGATGGTTTCTGAGAGAAGCAGTGAAAGATCAATTCAACAAGCCTTGCAAGTTCAAATTATCGAGAAGGATGGTTATGATAGGAAGACCTTTAAGAAAGGGAAGAATAACAATAAGGGAGGAAACTGGTCTAAAGGCAAGAACAAAGGTTCTGATAAAAGTGAATCTTCAAAGGAAGGAAATTCTCATCAAAACAAGAAGAAAGGTTTTGATAAGAAGAAGATTCAATGCTTCAAATGTGAGAAGTTTGGGCACTTTGCTTATAAATGTTGGTCTGGTAAAGGAAAGCAAGCAAAGAATGATGAAGAACAAGCTAAGATTGTACAAGATAATTCAGATTCATTATTATTTATGGTTACAACAACTAGTATTGAGAGCTGCAATTCAGAAAGTTGGTTCTTAGATACTGGTTGTTCTAATCACATGACTGGAAATAAGGTTTGGTTAAGGGAAGTTGATCTTGGAAAGAACACAAAGGTGAAGCTTGTTGATCATAGAACCTTAACTGCAGAAAGAATGGTGAAGATTGCTATTGAAGGAAAGAATGGAAAGATAACAATAATTGAAGATGTGTTTTATGTCTCTGGTATGCAGTGCAATTTACTTAGTGTTGATCTTATTCAGAAAGGATATTCAGTTACTATGAAGGATAACTCTTTGAAGTTGTTTGATAAAAATCAAAGCTTAGTGTTGAAAACTCCTCTTGCAAAGAATAGAACATTTCAAACTAACATGAAAGCTGTGGAACTGAATTGTTTATTTGTTATAGTGAAAGATGAAGATAGCTGGTTATGGCATTATAGGTTTGGTTATCTCTATTTTAGAGGTCTTAATCAATTAGTTGATAAATAAATGATTCTTGGTGTACCTAAAATGGAGATACCTAGTACAGTTTGTGATACTTGTTTAATAGGCAAGCAACCTAGAAATGCATTTAGTTCTAGTACAACACATAGATCAAAAGAGGTACTGAATGTTGTGTATTCAGATGTTTGTGGTGCTTTAGAAGTTCGTTCATTAGGGGGTAAAAAGTATTTCATCAATTTTATTGATGAGTTTAGCAAGAAAATCTTGTTGTATCTAATTAATGCTAAGAGTGAAGCCTTTGACATGTTTCAGAAGTTCAAAGTCTTAGTAGAAAAGCAAAGTGGAAAATCTATTAAGATATTGAGAATTGATGGAGGTGGTGAGTAGACTACAAAGGTGTTTGAGAACTTTTGTGAAGACAATGTCATTGTTCATGAAGTAACTACTCCATATGCTCCACAACATAATGGTTTGGCTGAAAGAAGAAACAGAAGCTTGCTTGACATGACCAGAAGTATGCTAAAGATTAAGAAGATGCCTAATACTTTCTGGGGAGAAGTTGTAAGAACTACAACATACATCTTAAACAGATGTCCCACTAAGAAACTTTATCAAATTCTTGAAGAGATTTGGTTAGGAAGCAAGCAGTCTGCTAGGCACTTAAGAGTTTTTGGTTCCTTATGTTACAAACATATCCCTGATGCAAAGAAAAGAAAGCTGGGGGACAAGAGTGAACCTATGATATTGGTTGGATATCATGAACCAGGTGCATATAGGCTCTATCATCCTCTGAATCATTTAATTGTGATCAGTAGAGATGTTAAAGTCTATGGAAATGAATATTGGGATTGGAACAAGAAAGAGAAAAGTTATAATATAACAATTCCTACAATAATTGAAGAAGAGGAACAAATTGAACAAGTTCAAATAGATATTGAAGTTCAAAATGAAGTACATGTTGAAGAGAATCAAGTCACTGGAACTTCAGATAGACAAATGTCTGTTTCCACAAGGCTGGCTGGACATGAAATTACTCCGGATAATGAAATTAATAAAGAACGGGAATTTGTGCACTTTGCATTACTAGCATATTCAGAACTAATCAACTATGAAATAGCAATGACTGAAGAGGTGTGGAAGAATGCTATGATTGAAGAGCTGAATGCAATCAACATAAACAATACTTGGGAACTAACTAAGTTACCTGCTAGAAAGAAGGCCATTAATGTGAAATGGATTTTCAAATTGAAACTAAAACCAAATGGTGAAGTAACCAAACACAAAGCAAGATTATTGGCAAGGGGATTCATGCAGAAGGATGGTATGGATTACTTTGAAGTATATGCTCTAGTAGCAAGATTAGAGACTGTGAGATTGATAGTTGCCATAACTTGTGGAAGAAACTGACCAATGTATCATCTAGATGTGAAATCCGCTTTCTTAAGTGGTCCACTAGATGAAGTAGTGTTTGTAAGACAACCACCAAGATTCAAAATCAAAGAGGTGGAGGATATGGTGTATAAATTACACAAATCCCTTTATGGATTGTAACAAGCACCAAGAGCTTGGAACAAGAGAATTTATAGTTTTCTTGTGCAACAAGATTTTGTAAAATGCAAGTTTAAGTATGGTGTCTATGTGAAGAAAGGAATAGAAAGTAATCAAATACTCATTTGTCTATATGTTGATGACTTGATTGTAACTGGTAGTGATGTGAATGAGATAGAAGCATTCAAATGCCAAATAATGAATGAGTTTGAGATGACAGATTTAGGCAATCTGACATACTTTATGAGCATGGAATTCACTGAGATTTCTGAAGGATTGGTCATGTATCAAATGAAATATGCATCTGATATATTGAAGAGGTTCAATATGGTGAGCTTCAATCCATCATCATTACCTGCTGAGACAAATTTGAAACTGGTGATGAATGAAGAAGAACTAGTGGATCCTACACTGTTCAAGCATATTGTGGGATCACTAAGGTACCTATGCAATAGCAGGCCTGATATTGCATATGCAGTAGGTATAATCAGTAGGTTCATGAGTGAACCAAGAGTATCTCATCTGCTAACAACTAAAAGAGTGATGAGATACATCAAAGGAACACTAGAGTTTGGCATTCTATTTCCTAAGTGTCTGGATGAAAATTCTATGGAATTGATAACCTATTCTGATGCAGATTGGTTTGGGGCTAAGCAAGATAGGAAGAGCACTTTAGGTTACCTATTCAAGTTTCTAAATGCTCTAATTTCATGGTGTGCTAAGAAGCAACCAGTTGTAGCACTATTAACTTGTGAATCTGAGTATATTGTAGGATGTATGGCAGGATGTCAGGTAGTTTGGCTTGAAAATATACTCAAGGAGATGGAGATATAGGTTAGCAAGCCTATAACATTGTTCGTAGACAACAAACCTGCTATAAACTTAGCAAGGAATCCAGTCTTGCATGGAAGAAGCAAGCACATTGTAGCTAAATTTTATCTTCTTATGGAACAAGTGAACAAGGAAGCATTGCAGATTGTCCATTGTTCCACTGAGTTGCAGCTTGCAGATATATTCACTAAACCATTGAAGGTTGAGCTTGATTAGCTTGATTGGCATGACAAAAGTGGAAACTTGAATTAAGGGAGGATGTTAGTTGATAATTCATGTTTGTTAATGATCTAATCAAGTTTGTTTGGTTAATCACATTAGAAATCTAGTTAGTTTAGTTTGTTGCAAATTTACTAGATTTTAGCTCAAGGTTGTTAGGGTTTGTTAGATGACTTGTCATTCAAGCAACCTATCACAACCATGTATATAAACTACTTTCATGTGTATTTTCACATATCAATGAAATCACAATGTTAATACTTCTATTCTCTTCATTCATTAATTCTTCTCATTCTCTCAAATTCAATAAAATCAAAACCCTAGAAAATCCTAGCTTGTTCATTAAGCTTAAAGTTGCGCTAACATTTTCCTCCCACAATATTCGAATCTAAAATCTTTCTCAGAGGATTCTTACCTATTCGTCTTTTAAAACAAGCGTTGTTGACAAATTCAATTTTTCTCAAGATTAATGTAATATTGATTTTTTTTTTCTTTTTAGCATAGTTGCTCCATAAAACTTAAGAATAGTTCTTTTTTTTCTTTTTCATTTTCTCTAACAAAGTGCTTCACTTTCCTAATTGAAATAAGCCAACTTGGTTGTGACAAAAAAACAAACAAGGTAGGGTCAGTATCTCCATTTTGGAGATAGGACATACGAGTTGTTTTCTTAGCCACCTCTCCTTCTTCCACTACTTAGTTTATATGATTTTTTATGTGTAATGATATTTGTACAATGTGTGATAATTTTTGGGACAACATTGTTTTTTTTCTTTTTATTGATAAAAACAATACATAGAAATAGAGAAAGAAGACAATGAAAGTATGAAAGGGAGAATTATTATTAACAGTTGGAGGTCTAATAAATTGTGGACAGCTATTTGAGTAGCATGCAAAACGTTTTATATGTTGGACATTCAATTAATTTCTTATCTTAGTCCACAGCAAAGGATCCGCGAAGCAGATTTGAGTTTAGTTGAAGTTATCAGTTTTAAAGACGGGAATGAAAAAATACTTCAAGTTACCCGTTGATCCTTCAAATAAGACAATGTAACATTAACACCGGTCCTAAATATAATAGATTTCTCATTGTTGTAGTAAATTGCAACTGGGTTAAAGTTTATTTCGACCGGATAAGTATTCATTGTTGTGTGCTGCGGAATGAAAAGATACATCAATTTGTACAAGTTTATGTGCGTTGTTGTGTGCTTAATTTTTCGATGATCATCTTAATGTGAAATTTTATGAGGAACAGTTTTGTGAGAGACACAAGCATATTATTCGGCTCTTTTGAGCCACAAAGGCTAACATATGTGGAGTCAAAGCAAAATACTTTTCTTTGGTGCAATCAAAGGAAGATGATAAGTTTCTACTTTTAAAAACTATTATTTATATTCTTAAAAAAAAAACTATTATTTATATAGCTTTAAAATAAATTAATTGTTTATGATCAAACTGCTAATAAATAACAAATAATCATGGTCCACCATTAAAATCAGCCCACTACCACATCCTATTCCTCCCACACTCTCATTGCCACAAAACCTTAAGCAAATAACAAATAATGTAACATCCTGCACTGACCTATAACATAAGTGCCTCACAGATCAAAACTTCAAATAAATTAATTGATCCACACGCCCCACCTTGTATTTTTTATTGTATTGTATCAAAATATTTTAATATTGAAATTCAATTCCAAACTGAATTTCCTTGCTTACATGCTTTGCTTGGTAAGGTGGATGGCCATTATTATCAAAATGATGCCTCGTTTGACGTCTTTTGGTTTTTAATACATATAGTCCCTACCTTAAACATGCTTAGGACACATTTAATATACTTGGTGTGATTATTAATTTAAATTAACCTACAAATTAGGTATATTCTTCATATAAATTGTTGATATAATTATGTTCACTTGTATTTTGCTTTCTTTATAATTAAATCAGCTATATAACCATCTACGTAAAAAAAAAGAACTTCATAAAATTTAAATCAAGCCCTTGAATGACATAATGGATCTAAAATTGACAAGGTGGTCAGACCGGGTTAGAGAGTTAAGAAGTAGAGTAATAAAAAGTTCATGGTTTGATCATCACTCCCAATAGAATACTAATACTTACACTTGTCATTTTAAAAAGATCAAACCCTAAATTTTGTGAGCATAGCTTATATATAGATACAATTTCTGTATAGCCTTGAACTATAGTTTTAAACAGCATGTTATACTATGTGTAACTAATTAACTTAGGCACTTAAATGTCCAAACCATAGGAGATTCGACAGATGTATTTGGAAAAAAAAAGGATGTGACAGTTAATAAATAATGATAATGTAAACATCCATTTTGATCACATGCTCAAGGATAATAATTTTTATTTACATGTTACCTCCATGACAGTATAGTATATTTTTTGCTTAAAAAAATTGAAGTGCAAAAGATATTTTTCATCCTTTAATAAATAAATATATCTTCACTGATTGATGCAGGAGAAATCAAAATCACACCAACAAATCGACTAGAGTTGCAAGATCATGATTGAAATATGTTGATCTTCTTTGTTTCGGGCATGGAAAGAAAAGAGCACTGTATCTTTGAATAATTAGTGTTGTAAAATCAATAAAGTAATTATGCTTTGATAATTATTATACTCATGATGATGCATAGAAATGCAACGTGAATCATTCACACAATCTTGTGTGCCATTGTGTAAGCTCGACTACCTTTTAGTCATTCTGCGTGCCATAAACACACTGACTCTCATAACAAATATTTAGATATTTTTACTAGTATATATTAAACAATTACTAATGTATGCTACTTTAATCATGAAATTATTATTGTTTCACAAATTTTAGTAATAGTATTATTATCGATGATATTGATATGGTGTAAAATAGATGGCGCAGGTTAAAAAAATTCTTAAAGGACACTTAGAATTTTTGGTTTTCACGGCTGAAACTTTCAAATTGGAATTTCCATGAAAAGACAAACAAATCAATGATGAGTTTTGTAATAAAAGATAATATTATAAACATTATTAAAAGAATCCAAATTATAAAGTAGGTTTGAAGGACCTTATTTACAATTATTTATACTTATCTTTATAAATATTCCACTTGCACAAATGTTTGCTATAATTTATCATAAAATATTGTTGTGACTCTTTTGTTTCTTCCTTGGTACACCTTGTGTTAGAAAGGACATTTTGATTTGGTAATATATTTCTTTTTAGTCTCTTCAAAAAAAAATTATAAAATATTGTTGAGTATGATATGACACAGAAGAGGGGCAAAGGGACGGGGACAAAGTTGAGCTAGCGGGGTGTCACCAATCGTAGTAGTATATAAGACTCTGGAGGAGGTTTGAGTAACCTGATTTTGATTGCAGAATGTTAACAATGGTTATGATTCTTTTAATTCCCTCTATTTATTTTTTGGATTAAAGTATCCAATGGTTATCTAGGTGTTGAGTTGCACCAGATTCACACGTGCATTAAGGAACTATGCGGTCTCAGGGTCGTCAATCCTAAAGAGGTTACGCACTCATTCAGTAGTTTGTAGTGGGGGTCTTACTCTTTCAGAGGTAATTGAAACAGAGAAGTAGAAGAAGAATCTTACACACTCATTCCAAAGGCTCTCTTTTACCTATGAATCTTATAAGTACATCAACATACATTATCTTACCTTAGTAGTTCTACAAACGAGTAACTCTATATCGTCAACCTTACCAAGGAGAAAAGAGTAAAGTTACTCTGCAACGTTCGGAATATGGTTTCTTCCTATTTATAAGTTTAGACATCTTCCTAGGCATGTCACCTCACAGTCTAATGAAAACATTAAGACCTTTGCATAATAAAATTAAACATGACACATAAAATAACAGAATAAAAGATTTCATTAAAATTAATCCAACAAAATAAAATAGAGGTTCATTTTAGAACCCTTTCAATTAGGGTTTTGCTACTTATGGTAACTAAAGACAAATTACAGAAGAAATAAAAGATACCCTATAAATTAACCCTTTCAACGTCTTTTTTAGTGTTTTCTACCACAAAACTTGTCTTGAGACTTAGAATAGAATTTCTCCTTTTTGTAATGTCTTCAAAGACCTCTTGAATCTTCATTCATGGTCTTCCAAAATCCTATTGAGATGTCTTGATTTGCCGATTTGCACTATTTTGCAGTGAATTACATCAAAGACATCTAAGAACAGTTTGGTTTTGGGAAAACATGAATTACATGACTCGAAATGAAAACATTACAAAATGTCACAAAAATCATAGAAAATTCTTCTAAAACTCCTCTAAATTAGATCAGAACATAAAGAAAATGACTAAAAATATGTTAAAAATAACGTAAAATGACCTGTCATCAGATGCAATATAGAGAACTTCAATAATTTTGAAGAAATGTGAATTGATATCGAAGTAAATTGAGTTACAGGCGTCCAATAGATGTACATATAGAAGTTATGAAAGGAAAAGCAGAGAGAAAACTCCTTAACTAACTTTAACCGACAGTAACTACCTTTAGTTATTTCTAACTAATTATGGTTAAGAGTTAACTAATAGTTAGGGCTAGGCTAGGTTTCAAATAATATAATGATGACTTGTATGTCAAGTAAACTGTCTGCAGAACTATAGTTAGAGTTTTACGTGTCTAATACCCATTGCCATCTATTTGTATAGCATTAAGGACAAGTGAGAGTGATACACCCCCTTGAACTTTTATTTTTAGAGAGTGATACATACGCATTATTGAACACATAATCTATATTGGGTCGACTGAGTTTTGATGCGGAAAATTACACTATTTTTCATCTTTGACCAACACAACTCTAGATGAATATTCTTGTTAAGGAAAACATATATAAGAGATTTAACTTAACCGATAAAAATACCAAAATTGTTAGGTCGGACATTGTGAATGGGGATTGAAGGGTTCAAACCTCAAATTCTCATATTCTCCACTCATATATCTGTGTTTCTAATGGCTATTGTTATTTTGTCTATCTAAAAAAATGAACTTTAGGGGAACAATGAAAAAATTGTTTTGATAGTAAAACATATATATTTAACCACTAGTTTTCGGGTGTTGCCAATTCCATAAATAAATTAAAAATGTGAAACTATATAGGTTGTTAAAAATAAGTTAATAATATACATTTAAATTTTTAAAAAATTAAGTTATGCAATTGAGAGAAATAAATGATACAAAGTATAATGAACTCTCTATTTTTTAAAAGAAATGACGAGCTCTCCCTAAAGATATATTTTGTAAAAAGTGGTAATATAATTAAATATTTATCCAGTAAGAAGAGGTACCAAATAAATTTCTTTATTGTTGTAACCAAAAATTAAAATAAATTCCTTCACTGTGGCATATGTATTAATTAATGGTACCTCATTCGTGATCTACTTCTTCGCTATAACTATCATTTCCCTTGTTACAATTATTCCCTTTGTGAGAAACACGCCATTGAGGTTATCGGTGAAAGTCTTTTTTTTTTTTATATATATATATTGAATTGCTGGGATGAAGCATTATTTTATTTTTTTTGAACTGAGGGATGAAGCATTTTGAAATTAAATAAATAAGTAAAAATGAGTACTTTAAAAAAAAGTAAAAAATGAGTAATGTGGTCCTCAAATGAAATGAGAGTAACTGGAATCATCCGTCATAAATTATCATTGAATTTGATCCAAATGTGAGTGCTTTGGATCATCACTTTGGTGCTGTTTGCTTCCATGAAATTTCAATAAGTGGGATCAATATTGTGTATCCTAAATATTTATACAAAAATATATAAATCTATAACCAATAAAATAATCATTATCATTAAGAAAAATTAGATATTAAAAAAAAAATGATATCATATATTAGTCTCTATGTATGTTACCATAAATCCAAGATTACCAAATATATCATTCACAATGAATGTTACCAAACAATCATTTAAAATTTCATATCCGTACAAATACACATTTGATTTTTCACAAAATTCATAGCAAAAAAACTTCTTTCAACAATTGCAATTGTCACATACAATAGTAACGTTTGAGTACTTCTTGTGCTCGTTTTTAGTAATGCTAACTTCAAAAGTAAATACAACGTTGAATAAAAAATGTTTAAAGTTTCCAGAAACTTTCTTGAGAGATTAGTCCTTTCATCTAAATTAGAAGTGTTCAAAAGATCGAACATCCATGTTTTCCTGTAATTTCTAGTATATTTCATCATAAGCAATTTGAAAATAAATTCAATTTTAGACTTGGATTTGTACATTCAATTTAAAATTAAATCCACGGGCTACCTTAATTTTCCTTTTATCCTTTTAGGAGCATTTTCTTTTTGTTTTAATGAAAAATTAATCGTTTTTTGAAAGTTAAATCTTAAATGTCAATGTTTTGTTCCCAATCCATATTCCTAAGCAGTGATAACACTAATTCACTTTTTATAAATGTAGTAGAAAGTATGAGAGTAATACTACTATTTTAACAAATATAATTTAAAAATAATTTACATATATGACATTGCTTTATCTCTAGTGTATTAGTTTGGTTAATTATATGGGGTCAACATACAATTTAAAAATCATCTTATTATTAGTTGAAATAAAAACCAAAGTGTGGGTTCAACCGACTCCTATAATTTAAGTGAAAACTTACTTGTTCTTGTTATTGGAGTGTTGTTTGATTTGAAGTTGAAGGAATTTCGGAGTTGGGTAATTTGAGAGAGATTTGAGATTGGAAATGAGGAAATGAGGTTCTGTCTGGACTTATCACAGCACGCAGCGTGAATTAAGTCACATAGGGGCATTTTGGTCATTTCACTAGGTAATGAGCAAAAACATTTGGGTAAAAAGCAGAATTCCCTATATGCATCACGTGCCTGCTTCTAGGGGTGTTCATGGGTTGGGTCAACCCAGAAAACCCGGTCAAACCCATCCAAAAAACCTAAAAAAATGGGTTGGGTTGGGTTGGGTTGGGTAGTTGGGTGGTTATGGTTTCTAAAAATGGAAAACCCATAAAAAATAAATGGGTTTCGGGTAAAACTAGACCCAAACCCAAAAAACACACTTACCCAATAATGTTAATATTTTTTATCTTTATTTTCATAGGGTAGAAGAAAGTTATATTTCCAAAATATACGCATTGTATCCTATATATTGAAAATCAAAACATATTAGAGTTATAAATTAATATATTGTACTTTTTGGTTATTTTGATACTAATACAATTTTATGTCATGCAACTTTAGTTTGTTGCAAATATTTTATGATGAAATTTATTATTTGATATTCTATGATGCATAAAATTATAGTAAAATAAGTTAACATTATTTTTAAGAAAATTAAAAAGTAGAGTTTTAAAACAAAATTATGAGGACATGTCATTTGATATTAAAAAAAATAATAATAAGTTGGGTAACCCATTACCCAATTTAACCCAACCCAAAAATTAGTGGGTTTGTCCAAACCCACCCAATAGTATGACGGGTGGTTATTTTACCTCACCCAAACTGGAGTACTCTATTTGGTTTGGGTTTGGGTTTGGCAAACTCAACCCAAACCCACCCACGAACACCCCTGCCTGCTTCCATGACAAAGAGTTGTGCCAATAAACTAGCTAAATTTAATGTATCATCATAATCTAATTATTTAATCTTTACCTATCTTGCAACCAAACTTCAGTTTATCAGAGCCTATTCTCCTAAAAACTAAAAGGTTAAACCAAAAAAAAAATTACATCTATTGTTAACCGTTCAATATACAGAAAAAACCACTTAGAGTTATTATATCGATGATGAATGATAAGCTGGTAAGTTGTTAATTACTAGTTGCTTCTTCTGATATAGTTGGAGCACTCACTCACATACTAGAAGTGACAACTTAGAAAGTAGTATATGGTAAGTTAATGCCTCTTGATGCAAGTTTGATAAACTTCAATTGAATTGACAAGCCATTTAGTGACCCCAGAATCATGTTTGCTAGTGGTGACCAACCCATGTCCTTTTACGGATAAAACGGATGCATAAACACTATGGTGAGACAAACAAGAATAAATTATGGAAGTGCTTTCTTTTGTAAAAAATCATAAATTATGGATTTTATTTAGACAAACATTAGCGGTAAATTTGTTAGATTATTAAAACTACTTTGAGTAATAATAATTTTTCCATTCCACAATTATTTATTTCTTAAAAAAAAAGTTGTTAGATCAGGGAAAATTTGTAAGAAGTATAAATCTTGAGCTCTAAGGCTCTGTTTGGCAAGATCAAGAAGGTAACTTATAGCTTATAGCGGATAGTTTATAAGTTAGTCTGACAAAAAAGCATCCCGTTTGATAATGGTCTTTTGACCACGAGCTTATAACTTATTTTACTAGATTATAAGTTATATTTCAGACGTTATTTTAAGTAGAATTTGAACTTATACCTTATTGTTTTTTTCTTCCACTTCCACTTTTCTCCTTAAAATCGGTTCGGCATTCATGGTTCTAACCCTCGAAATAAAAATAAATAAACTTCTAATTTACTATCATACTGACATTTACCAATAGAAACAAAATATACTCCTTGAGCGTCCCAAGTCCCAACTAATGTTATTAAGAGTCCAAGTTAAATAAGATAACACACTAGTATAAGTTTATAAGTAAAAGTAATTCTCACCTTACAAGATGTTTTGTAGATCAGGTTAGTTAACCTCAACCTAAATCTTAAAACGATATGATAGTCGGTTCAAGATATGTTAGGCAACTTGCTATCATGTTACCTCCACCAGGCCACTCCAATTACGCTCCATGTCCGGTCCTTGAGGTAATGGGGTTGGGTTAAAAGTCCGACAACATATGTATTTAGATGTTCTATCTATCTTCTATGAAGGGTTGCAAATGATTTACACTATCATCTGTCATTAAAAGTCTCACATTAAATGAATAAATAAATGTAAGTTTTTAAGTGAATATAATTTCCGTTTTACAAGTCATTTTTGTATGTTGAGCTAGACCCAACCAAAATTTGAAAACATGTTTATTATAAGCTACAACTTTCAAATCATAAAATTATGATACTTGTATGTGGAGATCAACACCAATTTGCAAATAGAAAGTGGGCGAAGTGGACAAGCACTTAAATGTTGAAGATGAGAATGAGACTTGCGTGCCAAAGAGAATCTACTACAAACATGGATCGATGGAATTTGTTGTTGTAACACATTGCCAACATTGTACTTCCTTCTGTACCAAATGGAACAAGGGTTGTCAATCTAATCAAAGTGACTCAATTCTGCACAAAACTTGCTTCTTCTTTTTTATGGATAAGAATTTTTCATTTCCCGTTTTCTTATTATGCATTTAAATATTGTAAGTGGTTAATAAATTTTGTTAAAGATGAATCATTTGAAAGAATCTAATTTTGAATTATAATTCGAACAATTTTTGGTAATGAGTCACTTAATGATAATAATAGAACTATACCTACAATAACTTTTGATGTTGATAAAATGTATATAATAACTTTTAAATTGAGCTTATTTTTCAAATAGATTAATTATTATGTATCAATAAAAGAAATCTACCCATTTAAATTAGAGGTGTGTTAATTGAACAAGCATTTGCATGACAATTTATGAGACAACCACGTATTTACAAAAAAAAAAAATAGATATTAGCACAAAAACCAAAACAATATAGAGAAAGAGAAAGTAAAATTATAATATCTTTTATTTTGTGGTGGTCGGGGTTCGAACGCTGGATCTTGTATATATTATGCATTTCCCACCAACTGAACTAAACTTACGAGGATAGTAAAATTATAATATCAGTATGAGAGAGAAAGTTGTCACAAAAATTATTGCAAATTAATCGTACAAATATCATTTCCCATTAAGTTATAGGCAAAGACCCATTCGGTGTCATTTATCTTGTTTATACACTTTATTAATTTATTTTCTCGGTAAGTCCTTATATATCTTGTAAAAGGTTTACAAGTTACCTGCCCAAAAAAATTGTTTACAAGTTACCCTCTTGATATTGTATTAAATTTGACCATAGAAAACATTTAACTTATGCATAAAATGACTCCACCTCATGGATGTATTGTTCATAAAACTCAAGTTTTCATTTGTTCAATACTACTATTACTCTTTTGAGATTTCCCCTTGTCTATCATGAAAGGAGATATTATTATTATTAATAATAATAATAATAATAATATTTTTTCGTTGTTGTCGTTTTAGTTAATTTTAGTTTTACTTTGGTTTTTTAATTGTTTTTTCGATTCATTTTGATTCCTAAAGTTAAAAACACTAGATATTTTGATCTCTTAAGTTTTATTTATTTCATTTCATTCTCTTAAATTACAAACATTATGCACTTACATATCAAAACAAATATTATACACTCTGTTCCCTTGAATTATAAATATTACATATTTTGGTCCTTTAATTCAATGTCGTTAAAAAAAAGAATAAACTCAAATGTTCAACAACATTTTTATGTGAGATCTTTATTCTTTAGTAAGACTAAGCGATCGATTTAGTGAGTTAAAGGGACAAAACAACATATCAAAATACTTAAGAGACATTTAATAACGACTCTAACTTTTAAAAGGTTTTCTTGCAATTCTGTAAATTTGTTGTAATCTTATTAATATAGTTTGAGGTTCTTTGTACTATATAAGTGATGAAATAGTTTGTTGATTGTTATATGCAACACAAAACAAAATATGACTAAAAAATTTAAGCTTTTGTATACTATGATCATCTTGCTTTTCCTATTTCATTTTGTAACAAATGCGAGTAAGTTTTTTCTATTCAATTTCAAGTATATTTTTTGCCCTTTTTAATACATTATAGTTCAATCCTTTTTAATAATGTTCTTTTATTATTGCTTTACATCACAGCTGCAAATTGTACTTCTACCGTCAATTGTGTACATACTCCGTGTATGTTACCTACCTTGCCTTTGTGCGTGCAAGATGAATGTGTATGCGTTTAACAGTTAAGTCGAAGTATATAATATTACTTTTAAACCTATAATTTTATTTGCAGCAACTTTCGTTACTCTTATGATTTCGCTCACACTTTGAATTATATGTTTCTGACCTTTTGATTTATTTGACAGGACAGGTAGATCTACTCAAGACAACTTTCAAAAATAACTTTGTATTTTATATTTTCCAAGGCAAACAAAACAATGTAATTTGAAAACAATTCCCTTTCTATTATAAAATACAGTATGTGATTTGTTTTCTATTATATATTTTTTATAGAATAAGTATTAGATTCTTACACACACATATAAGAGTATATAGCAATAGTTAGGTTCTTCAATCGAATATTTGATAAAAAAAAATAGTTAAAAATTTCATGTGGATCACCTCTTATTCAATTTGGGGGCTGAATTAATAAATATAATGAATGATGCGAAAAATAGTTAAAATTTCATGTGAACATTTGTTGAAGAACAACTAGCTTCTTCAATCGAATAAATTTTGTCTATTACTAGTTTCTAGAGAAAGTTAATAATTTAAGGAAAGGAAAATGTTAAAGAGTGTTCTTAGGGCATTAGTTAAGAGGATAAATTTAGAAATGTTGTATTGGAAAATGGTGAAAAATGATATATTTGACTTTTGAAAAGTTAAAAAATTGTTGAATTCAATACAAATTTACCATTTTTGTTTTCCTTAACTAGTGTCCTAAGGGCATTGGTTAAAATAACCCTTAGGGTGTGTTTGGATGGAGGGTTTAGAAGAGGAAGGGAGGGGAGGGCTTACTTTTCTTTTTTAAATTACGGACATTATAAAATAATTTTTAGAAAAATGAATTAACAACATGATAAATGATCATATAATACTTCAAAAACACTTAATTTATTTATAAAAAAAAATATTTTACATTGTTCATAATTTTAAAAATAAAAGTGAACCCTCCC
>Ga0315914_1006086_pt1 | contig 17256 bp, 10 predicted proteins | sample MpolenodulesMG_FD_203920 | JGI IMG/M metagenome (GOLD analysis project Ga0315914, IMG submission 203920) | Medicago polymorpha root nodule microbial communities from Los Angeles, California, United States - elongated nodules | ecosystem: Host-associated > Plants > Roots > Nodule | place: USA...
TATTTTTACCTCAAAGAAGCATATTTACTTTATTCCAATAAAATGTATCAAATTATGTATTATATAATTGTATCAAAGTATTAATAAAATGAGGTTTTATTATGTAATTGTTGAGAATTTATATTAGGATTTATATTATTAGCATTGATATTATTTATATTACCATTTGAATAATTATTTAATTTTGAATTTTTTTTGCATATTATGTAGCGTGAGTTAACTCGCGCTCCAGTATTTGTAAATTAACACTAGCGTGAGTTAACTCACGTAGCGTAGTTTAGGAGGACAAAAGCAGGTGCCCCAGAGACTGTCGAGGACAACCCGATTGACTTGTGTGACGAGGAAGATGATTGAATGTAATTGTTTTTTATGTTTTGGATCTTTTTTTGCTTAATTGTTTTGGATCTTTTTTTATATGTCGTGCACATTTTGCTTGACATTATGGTACTTTGAATAAAATCGCGTTTTGAATAATTTCAATTAAACTCGTGTATTGAATAATTTCGATTAAACTCGCGTATTGAATAATTTCGATTAAAAATTGCGTATTCAAATAAAGACTAATTAAATCTAACGTGAATTCGAATAAAAATTGCATAATGAATAAATAAATTCAAAAAGTGGTAAATTCATTACATTACATTCGGGGATGTACCTTCCAACTACAACAATTGTCTTATCTCTGAATGGGGTAAATTCAAACTTGCTAAACAACAGCTCTCAAGCATTCACCCGACATTTCTATTGTTCTATTCAAAACATTAAATTCTTGTTAGGCTTGATTTAAATAATGGTATTCAAGTGTCAAAAGAATGAGGTGCATTCCTTGACACTTCAATACCTTCATTTAAACGAGCCCAACAAGAATTTAATATTTTGAAAGGAACAATAGGAATGCCATGTGAATGCTTGGGAACTGTCATTTAACAAGTTTGAATTACCCCATTCAAAGGAAGGCAATTATTGTAGTTTGAAGGTGCATTCCCTACCTAATCACGATCTTCTGGCGGAATCAGACTATTGATAATATCTTCAGTTGATCTCAGCAACGTTACCCGCATATCAATCCACTGGAACATGTTGTGCTCCCAAAACATGCTCGTCATGTTTTCGTCGTTCGTTAATTCCACCCAACTGAATGATATTCTCCCCTCGTCGAGCGTTGGACGTTTGTATCAAAGGTATTCTAGCCTCCTTGTGTCTCCGGGGTTGACTCCTTGGTTGAATTCTTTCAGTTCATCCTTGAGACCTCTTAACGTTACACCAAAGCACCGAACCTTCAACCTCTGAGGTTCTCCGCCGTTGAATTGTGCATGAACGTCGATCCACCCGACCATTGTTTCAAATCTACACAATGAAAAATTTAAAACAATCAATGAAAAACTCATTCAAACATTTCGTCAAACATTTGGAGTGCAAATTATACATAAACCCTAAAAATCATAAAAATAACCCTAAACTCTAAAAAAAAACATAAAAATGCAAAAAGTATAACAAAATTATTCAACTCATATGTACTCTTAAAATAAATCATATACTCTTACATGTAAATCTACTTAAAAACTAAAATAAAAAAATAAATATAAAACACCAAAATAAAAAATAACCCTAAAATTCTAAACTATAACACAAACATCATGCAAACATTTTAACTAAATTAATCAACTAACATCTACTCTAAAAATGAATTATAACATGTAAATCTACTAAAAAACTAAAATAAATTAAATCTACTAAAAAACTAAAAAAAACATTTATAACAACTAAAATGTAAGTTAATAGCATTATGATTTCTTACTTGTGATTTTGTTGAATAAATTTGGTTGGGTTTTTTAGAGAGATTTTGAGAGAGATTTGAATTTTTTTTTGGTAAAATGAGAGTAATTATGGATGAGAGAGCTTCTGTCAGATTTGTAGCAGGATCACATCGATAGTTAACTGCCGAAGAAATCCTCGGCAGTTAACATCCGTCGGTTCTTTAAAAATTTGACAGTTAACTGCCGCGGAGACTTTTTGTTTTTTACATGTGTTTTTCAGCCTTCTCAAATGTGTCAACAACAATTTTCTAAAACGTGTCTCATGTATTTTGTTACTATCATTTTTGAGATGTGGTTATATGCTTGTTGTGAGTATTAAATGGTATATATACACACACAGACACACTGTCCGCGCGCAGAGAGACTAATCTTGTAAGGTAATTGAAATATATTTAAAGAGTTTACATTTTTCAACACTGGTAAAAGATCTAACAATTTATCACTTTGCCATATTATATCGGTGAATGAATATATATTTTTGGTCACTACTTTGTAAATGTGAAATATCCACCAATTTTATCATGACCGAAACAAATTATTTGTGAAGAAATTTGGTTAACTCCGCCAAAACAATTGGGTTTAGAACAATATCACTCACTTTTCTTTTTGTTGGAAATCAATACCACTCACTTTAAAGAAAGTTTAATTTCACTAAACCAGGAATCTAATAATGATTATGCAATACTTATATGTATTAGTGAAGACATTGACAATTCATTTAACAGATTTCCAGATTATCACAACATTGACCAAAGTTCTAACAACAGACAAGCATAATTTTTATTGGAGAATGGAGAATAACCAATACCCCACTAGCTCCATTAAGCATGTTACATGGCCGAAATGAGCATAACTTAACATTTTTTTGTTGAGAGAATGAGCATAACATAACTTAGGTGGTGTTATTGTAGCATATGTATGTAATGTAGTTTTTCCCCAACTATGCTATTCCTAAGAATAAGTCAACATTTATTTACACCAACTTAACCATAATTAAATAGTTAAAAAGCATCACATAAAAAAAATAGTTATAAAGCAAATCCTGACATCTATCCCCACTTGTTACCAAACTCTGACCTACCACAACCACCTCCTTTTGTTCTTCATTTTATTACTCTTTATTCTTTTTAATTACTACTACTGGTTTTCAGTTTTTGTATTAACACATCTTCCTGTGGAGAAAAAGGAGAAGCTTTCTCTATCAAATATAATGAATCACAAAATTAATCTCTAGAGTTCACTTACTTTACATGTTTTGGTTCAACACCACATTTACTAGCTTGTTTAAATTGGTGTACATTAACTCATTTGTCTCAGTTTTTTCCATAGAAATTAATTTTATTACCTTACTCACTTTTTTCTTTTGGTTTACATTAACTAACTTGTCTCAGCTGTTTCCTTACATAGAAATTAATTTTATTAGTGTCTGTTTAAAAGTTTGCATGCTTGTCTTCCGTGTTTCTTGTCATTACTCATTTTTCTCAAGCTGCAATTTAAAATACACTATATTGACTAATGCATAACATAAAAGTCCCACTATGGCACTAACATAACAGCTTTTGTCATCATTATCAAGCCAACTTTGTCTAAATGCTTAAAGCATTTGACAACTGCTGTAAAGAAAAGCAACTAAGCTAAATATCGCGATGTTGATATCAACTAAGCTATGCTCACGTTTGAATTCACTTTAAAGATGAATAAGTAAAAAGTTTGAGACTCAAGCCCCAACCCCTGCATATATATTGCGATATTCATATCAATTAAGCTATGCTCACATAGACTCTTTATATTTTATTGTACATTAGAAACAGTTTTGCATTTTACATTAGTAAAAGTGATTACATGTATCAGTGTTGAACATTTGGACGTGTCTTCAATCTAAATGTCAATCTAACGTTTCAATGTTAAAATAGATTATTGTATTAAAACTTTCTTAGGCAAACAAGGGTAATTTTGCATTGTCTCCACCTTTTGTCAGTGTAATTTTACAAAATGCTTTATCTACATTTATTTACATTAATTGAATATAAGGGTTCCTTTCATAGTTTCATGTATACATTTTATTCTGATGGTACCACTTTTGTATTGGTTATATGTATGATTGCTTCTGTGTGCACCTCATGCTATGTAGGGGGGGATCTTGATTGATTAGATCACGGGAGGCACGAGAAAGCAATTATACCATATTATAGTCATCCTTTTTTTTCCTGAGAGGTAGTGGAAAATGGATTGTTAAAGAGGCTTTCAGTCCTCATCAGTGATGACAGAACACCACATGTAGAATAGATGAAAAAAGAAACCTATATAACTTCATAACAAAGGGAGAAAAAAAAGATATTTTGTACTTCAAAAAATATAAATGTTTGGTTACTATTGGACAAAATTTGTCTTCTCTATTTAACTAGAAGTCTAGAAGTGATATAAAGTATGTTAGGTTTGAAAATTTTGCATACTTTAAATTTGCTTTCACAAAAAAATCGAAACACAATTCACTTTATTTCAAACACAAATTTAACAAATTAATTTAAAATCACATTTCTCAAACTTTTACAATAACATACACTGACATTTCAATCAGCATAGCACAAACCGAAATTTAGGTGAGTGTACATTATTAGGTTCCTAGCTGTTAATCTAGGATTCCAAAACTATAACTAATTTATATGATTGTGGTGAAAACAATTGCTGGAGACTTGGATCCCCCTTTCCTTTTTCAATGACAAAAAGAAAAAGATAGTGGGGAAATAGAAAACTTTTCCCTCTCTCTTAGGCTACTAAAAAAAACATCCATACTGAAAATAAGGTGTGAATATTAATAAGGGAGGCATGGATGTAGGCATAAAATCATAATGCTATCCTTCTTTTACTGATCAAGTAAGCCATGATACACCATGCCCAATCATTGTACTATTAAATTCCAAAATGCATTAGCAAAAGGAATCATCATTAAGTAAAACTAACTCAAGTTTTCTTATAGTGTTAATTGACCCAAATGTTGGTCTACCTTTACTTAATTAGTATCTTCTCCACACAAAATAAATGTTGAAAGTTTGGGAAATCATCATGCAAAAAGCTAAATTCTGAAACATACTATAGGTATTAGTGTCTGAAAATTGATTTTATACATCCAAAAATTTGTGCGGTCGATCTCAATTGTTGTAATAATTTTATACTAGTATTTATATTTTATATAAGTATTTATTTTGAGAGGAAATTTTATATAAGTATTTTAATTTCATTTAATTATTAATTATACTCGAATGTGAATGGTCTAGTCTTCATTCATTTTTTTTTCGACCGACGTGAATGGTCTGGTCTAGTCTTCATTCAACTATTATTGAATTTTGTATAACAAAATCGAATTCAAAGGGTATATATTTTTGGCAAACTTTTGAAGTAATATAAAAAATGGTCCCAAGTATGAATTGAGCACACTAGTGTGCCCTACATTAATTAATCAAACACGCTTTGTACCCACTCATAGATAGATATCCAACATTTCAAAGCTAGCTAGCGTTATCTCTAAGGAACTGAGAACTGTGGCCAATATCAAATATAACTATTAGGATAGGGAGAAGATATATATAGATTGTTACATTTTTCAATTTCCTTTTCCTAATGACAAATTGTCAAAACCATTAACAAACATTAAAATTTGTAGCATAGATTAGACATATAGAGGTGCCTGCTCCATTTATTACTCCAATCCTTCAAAATCAAACGCAACCATGCGTGTACTACAATCTATATAATTTATCTATTATTAGAAATTTGATTGCCCTATGTCCAAGTAATTAAAATGGTGCATGAAGAAGTGTGAGTATGAAACCTAGCTAGAGGTATTAATGAAGAGACAACAACAACGACCCAATACCATTGCCAAGTGTAATTGATAATAATTGATGATTAGTATTGAATATGACCCTATTGAAAATTGAAAATGAAACATATACTAGTATACTTACTAGTACCTCTCATTGTGACACGCTATCTTTTCTGAATCCAATCAATCCCATGCAAAAATTCCTTGTTTTGTTTCATACACAAACATTTCAATTTCAATTTGCAAACAAACAAAACAAGAATTTTTTTGTTTGCATTTGAGTTAATGAATGAATAGTACTTTTCAATGAAAAGGCAAATGCATTAGTATAACAAAAGAAAGTGAGTTTTTCTGTTTCCGTTGATTTCGGCGCTATGTTTTTGTGATACTCATTAAAATTCCAGCATCTATCATCTCTCCGCAATTGCCGCAAAAACAAAACCAAACCAATCTTCACTTTCATTCTTAAACAGTTGATGGTGTTGTGTTCATTTTCTGCAGTTCAAAGGAACAAGAGTAACGTGTTGATGAGGCATTATTCTTATTCATGGGTTGTGTGTTTGTGAAGCAAGGTGTGTCTGTGACACCTGCCGTTGACCATTCAGTTGACTTAGAGAGGAATAACAGTGTAAAGAAGAAGAATAAGAAGAATACTGAGTCATTTGGAGTGAGTTGGAGTGAGGTAGGTGACTCAGGAAGAACAAGTTTGAATGGTGAAGGTGGTTCATTGAGTTTCAGGTTAGGGAATCTTAGTAAGTATGTGGAGGGAGAACAAGCCGCGGCTGGTTGGCCAGTTTGGCTTAGCGCGGTTGCTTCCGAAGCTATTCATGGTTGGGTTCCTCTCCGGTCTGATGCATTTGAAAAACTTGACAAGGTTTGTTTCTTGTAAATCTCATGTTAGAACATTCTCAATCTTGTTGTAGTGATGTAAATGTATGTGTTTGTTTATATGGATTATGGTATGTTTGCTTTTCTGAGTTATCTATAATAAACTGCTCAACTGAACACAACAAATTGTAAATTAACGTAGATTCTTTTGATGAATTAACGTAAATTGATGTTTATTAATTTTTTGAATTTGGGAACTGTATGAATAGATTGGGCAGGGTACATATAGCAGTGTTTTCCGAGCGAAGGAGATTGAGACGGGAAAGATAGTGGCATTAAAGAAGGTGAGATTTGACAATTTTGAGCCAGAAAGTGTGAGGTTTATGGCAAGAGAAATTATGATTCTTAGAAGGCTTGATCATCCAAATATCATTAAACTGGAAGGATTGATTACTTCAAGATTGTCTTGTAGCATCTACCTTGTATTTGAGTACATGGAGCATGATGTCACAGGGCTCTTGTCTAAACCAGAAATCAACTTTACCGAATCACAGGTATTCTTAGCTTAGCTTAATTTTCCTTTATGAATGTTGGCAACAATAATTCTAAATTTTGGTGATGAATTGTGACGAAAGGTTGATTAAAAGGAAAAAGTAATTTTGTTGTGCAGATCAAATGCTACATGAAACAATTGTTATCTGGTCTTGAGCACTGTCATTCAAGGGGTGTAATGCACCGTGACATCAAAGGATCAAATCTTCTGGTGAATAATGAAGGGATATTAAAGGTCGCAGATTTTGGATTGGCAAATTTCTCTAATTCCGGGAAGAAGCAGCCACTCACTAGTCGCGTTGTCACCTTATGGTACCGTCCTCCAGAGCTTTTGCTCGGTTCAACAGATTATGGTCCATCTGTGGATCTTTGGAGTGTTGGTTGTGTATTTGCCGAGCTACTTGTTGGGAAGCCTATACTTAAGGGAAGAACAGAGGTAGTGATACCAATCTTTTCAAAACGTATGAACTTTTCTCCTTCCCCATTTGATTTCTTGTGTTGCAGATTCCCCTGTAAGATAGTATCAGTTAGTGTAAATTTGTTAAAAATTTCATTGTATTTTCTGTTGTAGAGTAGAAATGTGGGTCCAAACCTATTGCATGAGGCTTTGTGGCAATCCTGTTGGTCTATTTGACATTGATGCAATCATTACAAGTTCAGTTGTTTATGATATTGATATATCAACAATTCCAATATCTAGTTTTAACTGTTCTTTTGAATTTCTTCTAAATCATCTTTGTTATGCATACAGGTTGAACAATTGCATAAAATCTTCAAGCTCTGCGGCTCTCCACCCGATGAATACTGGAAAAAGACCAGACTGCCTCACGCAACTTTATTCAAGCCACAGCAACCATATGATAGTTGCCTAAGAGAAACATTTAAAGATTTTCCTGCAACCAGTGTAAACCTGTTACAAAATCTTCTTTCGATTGAACCAAACAAACGTGGAACGGCATCATCTGCTCTTTCATTGGAGGTAGCTCTACTTGGCAGAGTTGTATTTGTGTTTGTTAGCATTCTATCTTCGGTGAATAATCTCTATTGTTGAACATAGTCTATTTTTATCGGCTTTGTCCATTTTAATTTGATTATTCTTCTTGGAACTTTGTTTCTCAATCAATATAAGTTTTTCCCCCGTTATTAATCATAAACTCTATTTGAAGATGGATGCATACATGGTTTTGGACTCTTCTACTTTTCTAATACTACAATTTGTATTCTTACCACTTTCAGTATTTCAAAACAAAACCTTATGCATGCGAGCCATCAAGCTTACCAGTATACCCACCTAGCAAAGAGATCGATGCGAAACACGAGGAGGAGACAAAAAGGTAAACATCAATTTCACCGTCTATTTTATGCTATTTTATTGGCTAATAGTATAATCTTTTATTGTCACATACCAACTGTTGTCTAGCATTGGATAATCTCTTTTATAGTATGGTCAAACCAGACACTGTTACCTGTCTTTTCGTTAAATCCTATATGGTGATGAACTTTCAGGAAAAAGATTGCTGGGCGAGTTTGTGGACCTGAAAAAAGAAGAACATCAAGAAAGCCAGTAGGACTGAGTAAATTACCTCTAGCCGAGGTCTGTTTTACTTTCTTTCAACTTGCATCGTTGTGTTTTTTACCTTGCGTGGCACACATATTGTTTTGCAGCTATGGTCTAATTGCCAAAGTTTAACTGTCACCTAAAATCTTACTCTTACTCTTCTATTCCAGGATTTGACAAGTCAAGTTCAAACTTCACAAAACATGGATGATAGATCTGTCCACATCCTTAAAGAAGAGAACACAAACATTTGTGAAATGGCAACAAAGCCACCCACTGGTAAACCAGAAGATGCTTCCCATATAAAGGATGCATCTCAAGTAGATATTCCCTTTCACGGACCATTACAAGTTTCAAAATCAAGTGGATTTGCATGGGCAAAAAGGCGTAAAGATGACGCTACTTCAATTAGATCCCACACTCGATCTATTTCTAAAGGACATATATTTAGTTCATTAGAAACTTCTACACTAAATTCAAATAACATTTCTGATAATAGAAACAATGAAAATAAGGAAGTTTTGGGGGGACGCACCAGCTCCAGAGGTCATGATCTACTTGAAATTTCTAAGCTAGTGATGCAAAACCAATGGAGTAAGTTTGATCGTCCAGATTCCTTTGATACTTCTGAAGAGTACCACTCACAAGAACTGTCTATGATGCTTTATCATAGAGAAGATTCAATGTCCAAGAGAAGTAACCGGGTAAGTTTGTGAATTTGCCAGATTCAATGATGTGTATCGAATACTGTATTTGATATTTTTCTGATGAGGGATGCAATTTATATGCCTCCAGCCACATTTTATTCTGTTTGTGCTTCAGTATATATATAGATTGATATGAGGTGCTATTTAGTTACTGTACCTATCTTGTAAACATGGTCAATCATTTTCTTGGATCACAAGCCAAACATATTTGGATCCTCTCAAGTTGAAATCCAACATGAGGGGGTTATGTCGGACTGTCGGTGATCTCACAATTAAAATTTATTGAATTCTATATCTCAAAAAAATATTAGTAGGATCCAATGAATTTTAATGGTGAGATCACGAGCATAACTACCTCATGTTGGAAAGGATTCCAACTTGAGAGAATCAAAATTCAAGCCAAAACTAGGTAACTTAATAATATACATCCTTGTCAAGACATGATTCTTATTTGTTTCCCTCCTTACAGAGTTATCAGGATCAAGGAGAGAAGGTGGAATTTTCAGGGCCAATAATATCTCAAATGCATACAGTTGACGAGCTCTTAGAAAGACATGAGCGCCACATTCGACATACAGTCCGAAGATCATGGTTTCAGAGAGGTATGTGACAGTGATATCAAGAAGATTGTTGTCCTAAGAACAAAAACATGTTTCTATTTTTTGTCTATGGACTAGATTTCTTGAAATAATCTTATAAATAGATTAACAGTAGAAAGGTGCTATGCTACTCCAAAGCTAATCATTTGTGAAATGAGAATGTTTACAATTAACATAGCATTTTTAACGGATTGCAGGTAAGAAGCATGGGAATTAAAGTAACAGGAAATGTAATATTTTATTCATATGGCACTATGAAAGGATATATAGATCCTTCAGATATGGGATCAAATTGTTCTTGTGAGAGGGTCATCTCCCAAGCTCAGCTCAGTGCTGTGACTATGAACAAAGGAACATTAGGATGTACAGTGTATAGCAGCATGAGTTGTTACCTAAGAGCTTTCAAACACCAATATGAGCAATGTGGTCATTTCAACTTTCATTTTTCACAGTTAGTTTAAGCTTCAAAGGAATCAGATTTAGTGATTTCTTAATCAAGGAGAGTAACATAGTACTGAAAAGGAGCCCAGTTTTGTTGTATTCTACTAATCCTCAAATTCTAATGCTATTTCAAAATCTCTTGTTTCACAAAAAAAAAAAAAAATCATAATTTAGTGAAGGAAAAAATATCAATACATGGTTACAACTTACAAACATATATAACTTATAGTCCTGACTTATAACATATATAACTTAGCAATCATATTTTGTAGTTTCTTTATCAAGGAGAGTAACATCCTGCTGAGTAATGACAATGAGCCCAGTTTTGGCTCAATCCTCAAATGTATGTCCTTTCAAAACTTATGTTTCACAAAACTAAGGGAATGATTAATGCTTTTAAGGGATAACATTTGGATGACATAGCATTTGGAGACATTGACCAACCACAATGTCACACAAGTGTATAAAAAACAAAAAAACCTTGTGAAAGAGAGAGAAGAAAGCCACTTGTAACATTGTAGTTGGCCAATGTCACCCAAGTGCTACCCAACCAAGTGAGTTGTATGAAGCAAATTATTCATTTTACTATCCAACATTTGAATTTGTTCAAAAAATTAATTCGTAAATAAACACTGCGGCCATAGAATATAACGGAAAATCTCAACAAATGACTCGTAATATAACGCAAATTTTTGCACAAATTTTCTTGCCAGCAAAAATACACGTATAATCACCACCAAAAAAAAAATACACGTATAATATTCTAGTATAAATTTGAACATGCATGAGTCTGGCCTTGTTGATTCAGTTAAATCACAAATTATACAATTTACCACCACAACATCCAAATACTAGCGAATCAGTTCCCTATTAGTACAACAAGCAAATACTTGTGAACCATGTCCATTCATGCTATCAAACAGACTTGCAAACTGTAAAGCACCGAAACAGACACGACACTAACACGTTGACACTAGTAATGATTTTAAAAATGACATAATTGAATGTAATCATATGTGTTGTGTCGGACACTAACATGTGTCGACACCAAACACATCTATCAAAAGCTTCCCAAGTTGGGAAGTTGCAACAATCTGGCGCTGTATAAAACCTTTTTTGATGCACTTGCCCAACAATCTAGTGGGTACGTTAGTCTAAAATGTACAACTTATGTTCTTCCGGATGTGTCTAACACCCTCCTTTTCATCATCAAGTTATGCTTAACAAGCCGTCTAGATGTCAATCCTCCTTTTCATCATCAAGTTATGCTTAACAAGCCGTCTAGATGTCAATCTTTACACAAGACCAATGACGGAAAGTGAGAATTGCAATGTTTTGTCTAAAAAAGAAGAAAATAGAGTAAAGTTCATCCTGTTATTACAGCTAAGATTGTTTGTTTATTATAGATAAGATCCATCCTCCTATGGCAACTTGCAAGCATTTGTGTCGTCTTTCGCCTTGAATTTTCCAAGCACTTCATCAACAGTTCTGCACCTACACTGATTTCCTGGCCGGATTACATCGCCATAAACAGCCATTTCAATTATATCGAGCTCCTTGTCTGTTTATTTGATCAAAAATCAAAATTAGTAGGTTGTTCGTGAAAATAAAAATAAAAATTAGAGCACTACTTGGCCAACAATATGCCTACGGGCGTTTGTTTCAAGCACTCAAAAATACTTACCAGGAATAAGTTACCCTGGAGTATAAAGATAGAAATTTAATTTCTAGGTAAATTTTAAAGTGTTTGGCCCAATTTGATATTCCTAGTAAAAATTCATGGAAATGCACATTCCCACCTTCGCACTTTGGAATTATTGAAGTTATCTCATTCCTGAGAACCTTTTTTTTTTTTTTTTTGGTACAATTTTTCCTGAGAACCTTAATACCCAAAAATGTTTTTTTTCTTAGCCATGTATTCACGTGAATGTAATTCTTAGACTTGAAACAAACACTCCATAAGAGTAGTTGTGACTTGTGTAGAAGATACATAACTCACACAAACAAGTCAATAATGGATCACCTCTCGGCATCTAACAGAACAAGATCTGAGGTTTTACATAAAAGTTCTTAACAGGACCCGAACAAACATGTTGTACTAATCAAGGTTGTCAGACTTGCGAGTCTATGGAAAATAAAAATGACTTTAAAAAGACACATACATAATAGAACACCAATTAACATAAAAATTCCAATTTCAAAATGTAACAAAACAAGGGACATTTTGAGACACACACAAAGGGAACAAGCTATAATGAAACAAAGGGTCACATTGCTTCAAAAAACAGAACAACAAAAAACAAAAACAACAGTAATAAAAAAGAAGCTATTTTTAGAGGACAGGTATAACACAAACAGTAAGCACTCATTTGAGATAAGAATACAATGAAACAAAAACAGAGCATGCATAAAAACAACAGCAGAAATGAACAGAGCAACAAAAAAGAATAGTATATCCGAGTCCGACCAAGTCCGAGCAAATCTACCACGAAAACGAGTCTGAGTGAGTCAACTTGTTTTGGCCTCCTAGACTCTTAAAATTCTCAAACTCTACAAGTTGATTTGCAAGTCTAACAACCATGCAAATCAATCACACTGTGATAAAACAAAAAATTTATTGACAACTGATTCTAGAGGTCCTCACCTCACAACCAGGGTCAGCAATTTATAGTAAAAAGAAAATGTTCTTAATTGATTAAACCAAAATGAAGCACTGGTTTCAATATAGCATTCTTGGCCAAAATATAAAACCCACCCATGACCAAATTCATATACAACACATAAAACCATGAAAAACAAATTACAGGAACACCACTCCCACCACCCCCAAATAAAGGGGGGCAAAAGAAAGAGCTACTATGTACTACTACTACTACTATGATGCAAGTGAAAGCATCCAAAGCTGCAATTGAAGTATATGAATATGTAAAGCAATCAGCAAATCCATCCAATCTGAGCAAGATGAACAAAAAAAGTTTTACGCATATGCTCTTTACATGTGCAATCTAGAGAAGTGTAAAACCTGAAATTGAAACAAACTAATAAAGTACGATTATTATCTACAACATTTTGGATTTCAGGCTCCCTAACTGAGTGGCTTGACGCTTGAGGTTCTAATATTATTAAGAGAAGATCAAATTGGTTTAAGAATAAAACTAGTTATTTTTAGTTACTAAACTGGATACTACTAAGTAAAGACAGGTTCAATAACAGGGTTTAATAAAGACAGTTTCAATGTTAAAAAAGACAAATAAAGAATCATGCTTACCAGTAAAATTAATATCACAAGAGTAGCCTCTCAACTTATCCGAAACAATCTGAGATTTGTCCGATTTTAATCTGTTCACTCTGGATTGTAGTATTTGACAATTATCTGCTGTCGATTCACCGCCTACAACACAAATTCACATGTCAAATAGATCAATTATCAAAAGAAAAAACTTAAATGTTGTTTTTATATGGTACTATTTATTCTTTTCTCCTTCCAAAATAGGAAATGTGGATAGAGAGAACTGATTTTGGTGTTTTGTATTTTGATTCTACACCTAAGTTTTGTCCTTATCAAAATATCAAACATCAATCTTGCGTTTTTCATCGATAGGAGACAATAATCCAATCAATTCAAAAAGCCAATATTATTGTTGATGTTTAACTCACAATGAAAAAAATCAAGGAATGAAATTGCACAATGAATGAACTCCTTTATAGATAACTTTTTCTCAAGTATTTACTACTCACAATGCTCAATCTACAGATCAGAATGTTGACATTCACCTACTTGTATATTCGATCCTTGTGCCTTATATACTAGTTCTATGACAGGTACAAAGTTTGTTATCTTCTAACCCCACTCAATAAGTAGTTGGGACATAGTAAACTAACTATAACTAACTTTGTAACTGCTTGAGACAGTACCAGCTCCAACCTTTCCCTTCTAGTAATCTCCATGCCCAAAATTCTTTTGGTAGTTCCTACATTCTTAATTTCAATTTTACTTCAATTGCTGCTTCAATTTGTTGATTACCAACTTGTTCTTTGAAATAAGGTGCATGTCATCAACATAGAGGAGTGAATAAACATGATCTCCATCTTCTGATTTTAAGGATCGTCCAAATAACAACCTGCCATCGGGTCAGGACGGGTCCGGATTGACCTTTGGGTTACCAAGCCCGTCCTATTATACATGTATTTACTATTAATTTTTTTAGTAGCCCATTCCAATACACGAGCACAAATTACACATCCAACTTTTCCACTTCTCATTTGAGTTATTTTAGATTTTTAATCCTAGTACTTTGAACCTGTAAAATTTTGGTTTGAATTTATTTGTTTCTGTGGTTCTCAATTGTTGAAAATTTAATTTGCATAACAAAGTTTGATATTCAACAATAAGGTTATATTTGTCGTTGTAGTAATGCTACGCTTTGTTTACAATTAAGAGACAATTTTATTTATAAAATTAATAATGTACCTATTAAATTTAATTACTAAATCTATTTTTTTTAGTAGCAAAGTCATTAAACAAAGGTTGTACATATATTTCGCACCAACCCGATTTCGTCTTAAATAAACCCGATCCAAAATGACCCATAGATATTTGGATAGATATCTGGTTCAGTGATGGGTTAGGTTCTTCAAAATGGCTCGATCAAAATTTAGGACAGGGTTGGTTATAACTCATCCCAACCCATCCCTCGCTCACTGCCAATGAACATATTACCTGAATCTTCATCATTGTATTTGTCCTTCATGAATTTCTTCCTCTCAGGACAATTCTTCTCAAAATGGCCCTCCTTCTTGCATACAAAGCATTTTCTTGACTCGGACTTTGATCTTGATTTCTCCTTGTGCTTGAATTCTCTTTTCTCTGAACTGCCTCTTGCCATGACTCCTTTACCATTGTTGTCAATCTTGCTTTCAGATTGCTTCTTCAATTCCAATGACATTAGAGTAGATTGAACCTTCTTTAACGTTAAAGAATCACGCCCATATACAAGTGTTTCATGCAAATTTTTATACTCCTGAGGTAAGGACCTTAACAGCAACAATGCTTGATCTTCATCATCAACAGTAATGTCAATGTTCTCAAGATCAAAGATTACTTTGCTGAATTCATCCAAGTGATCCTCCATCTTTGTTCCTTCTTGCATCTTGAATGTGAACAGCTTCAGCTTCAAGTGAAGACGATTTTCCGGGGATTTCGACATGTGAAGGTTCTCCAATTTCAACCAAATTTCTGCAGCTGTCTTCTCCTTTGATACTTCTCTCAGCACCCTATCTCCAAGACTCAAGATCAAAGCACTACGAGCATTTTCAAGAAGATCTTTCTTCTCCTTCTCTGTAAGAGTGCTGGGCAATTTTCCTTCACCAGCTAGTGCATCTTGAAGACCTTGAAGCACCAGGATCGCCCTCATCTTCAACCTCCAAAGGCCAAAATCATTTTTTCCGGTGAACTTCTCAATATCAAATTTTGCCATCGTCATCCCTTGAATTGGAACCAAAACTGATGATATCAATTGTTGATGTTTAACTCAGAATGAAAAATATTAAAGAAAGAATGAAATCGCACAATGAATGTACTCCTTTATTGATCACTTTGTCTCAAATACTTGCACAAAGCTCAATCTAAAGATCATAATATTAACTCCAAAATGTTCACATTCACCTACTTGTACATTTGTAGCCTTGTGCTTTATATAATAGTTCTATGACAGTTAAAAAGTTTGTTATCCGCTAAATAACCCCATTCAACAAGTAGTTGGAACTGTTAGCTTGGGACCATGGAGTGTGCTCCTCCTCAAGGTCTCAGGTTCAATTCTCCCTGGTGCCGATTTGGGTGGGCTAGTTTAGCTTCTTCAAAAAAGAAAATCAAGTACTAACTACTACATTTCATTTCACTAGCAGTAACTACGAAGCTCTATCTTAGGTTACACTATTACATTCCATACTCACATTGTTCTTGTCCAAAACACGATATGATGACAAAGCAAGCTCCAGAAAAACAAAGAAAACCCAGAAAATAGAGTAACTGACCAAAATAACCACATTTTTTCTAAGGAAAATATCTATATAATTTGAAAATCACCCATTTTCACTAGCAAGTAGCTCAATATTCAGTAACTTCAGTCAAATTTTCTACATCTCATATTAAAACTATATACTCTATGTAATGAACATGATTCCAAGGAAAACAGTGCGTTCAGATATGCAATTAGGAAAATAAGGAGGACCCAGAAGAAAATAAAGGGTGAATATGAAATAGAAGCTAAAAGGGTGATAGAAAAATGGAACCTTTGGAATAAGGGATGATGTGATCGTACTCGTAGCAGAGGCAGCCAAGGCAGTTGAAAAAACGTTTGCAAACAATGTTACCGGCGGCGTCTTTACGCCACCTTTCTGGGTGACGGCCGGGGACAGTATCAGCCTTTGTCCAACAGATGTTTTTCGTCTTTGTGTCGAAAAATCTTGGTCTTTTGTCACCTTTGCTGTCGCCTTCACCGCCGGAACGGTGTGGCGAGGAAGCCATGGGAACAGTCAGGGGAGTGAAAGTGAGAAACCAAAAAGCAAAAAGTACTTGGAAAATGGATGCAAGCACTCTTTTGAGAAAGAAAAATAAATAAATTTCCTCGACAAAATTTGTCTCATTTAAACATGTCACATAGGTTAATGAAAAATAATAATCCTTATTTATTAATTTTTTTTAGTCTACAGCAACTTAATCTAATAATTTAAACATGTCACATTAGGATAACAACAATTTAACCTAACAAATTTCATCTAAAATGCAGCAATTCCTAATATTTCTCATCAAATAATGTTGTGTCATCGTTTGTATATATCTATTGTTTCTGTAGACTTTTTTTTTTTTTGACAAGTTGTTGTACACTTAAGTAATATGTGTCCATCACAAGTTCCATAAAATTATGTCTTC
>Ga0315914_1006087_pt1 | contig 17254 bp, 11 predicted proteins | sample MpolenodulesMG_FD_203920 | JGI IMG/M metagenome (GOLD analysis project Ga0315914, IMG submission 203920) | Medicago polymorpha root nodule microbial communities from Los Angeles, California, United States - elongated nodules | ecosystem: Host-associated > Plants > Roots > Nodule | place: USA...
TTGTTTATGTAGATATGTCTCAGAATCAGGGAAACGTTGAGTTGAACAAAAAGGAGGGTGATGACAAGAAGAAAGAAAAGTCACTTATGACTTGGCACGAAATCACATGTGATGGTTCCGTAAAAAAGAAGGATTTGAAGGTGTTGGTATACAATCAGTCGAGGTTGAGAAGGAGCGGGAAGACATGCTATTTTGGTCCTCAACCAAAAGCAGGTGCCCCAGGGACTGTAGCGGGCAACCCGATTGACTTGTGTGACGAGGAAGATGAATGAATGTAATGACTTCTAATGCCTAATTGTGTTTGGATCTTTTTTTATGGTTTTTTTTATATGTCGCGCAGATTTTGCTACATTTTGCTTGACATTATGGTATTTTGAATAAAAATCGCGTTTTGAATAATTTCGATTAAAAATTGCGTATTCGAATAAAGAATGATTAAATCTAATGTGAATTCGAATAAAAATTGTGTATTCTAATAAAGACTTATTAAATCTTATACGAAGGAATTCGATATCATAACTTATATAGCTGATTCTCAATAATACATGTTCCTAACTTATAGAGACGAGCCATTACATTACATTACATTCGGGAATGTAGCTTCCAACTACAACAATTGTCTTACACCTGAATGGGGTAAATTCAAACTTGCTAAGCAGCAGGACTCCAACATTCGATCGACATTTCTACTGTTCCATTCAAAAGATTAAATTCTTGTTAGACTTTGGTTTAAATAACGGTATTCAAGTGTCAAAAGAATGAGGTTCATTCCTTGACACTTCAATACCAAGGCACCAGACCTTCAACCTCTGAGGTTCTCCGTTGTTGAATTGTGCATGAACGTCGATCCACCCGACCATTGTTTCAAATCTACACAATAAGAAATTAAAAATAATCAATAAAAAAACTCATTCAAACATTTCATCAAACACTTGTAGTGAAAATTTTACATAAACCCTAAAAATCCTAAATAAACCCTAAAAATTTTATAAAATTCGAAAAAAATAATAATAAATTCAAACAATATAACTCCATTATAACAAGTATTCATAATATTTGTTAATAGCATTTCAGATCTACAACATAACTATATTAAAAAAAAATCAAAATTTAAAAATTAAACTACAACTAAAATTCTAAACATATATACATACTAACTAAAATTTATGACAATAGCAGAAGTGAAAACTTACTTGTGATTTAGTGAAATTTTTTTTGGATGATTTGGTAGAGTTTTTTTAGAGAGAGTGGAAATTTTGAATTTTTAGAGAGAGATGGTGATGATAGAGTGGTGAAAGCTGGATTCTGTTATAAATATGTTACGAACACAAAGAAAGTTAACTTCCGCCGACACCAGCGGCAGTTAACTGCTGCCGGTTAACTCAACGGTAGTTAACTATTGCTGGGGGCATTTGAGTATTTTTCTTTGTGTCATTGTGAAGTTATAAATGTCAAAAAAACAATTTTTTTACTAATAAACCCTTGATAATTCTGACTCGAAGATGAAAAGGCTGGTGTAATAAACAGAAATAAAAGAAAATGTTGTGAGTGGATTCATTCAATCATTGTATTACTATATTGGAATATTGGAAAGTCATTTTCACTGACTTCAAATACTTAGGGAAGTGGAAATGCTGACTTCGTATTGACGACATTCTTAATCTCTCTCTCTTTGGGATTCTCACTTTCTTCCGGTTTCTCAAGGTGTGTTTGGTCATCACATTTTCATGCTTCTTTCTCTGTTCATTTTTGTTCTTATCAAGCTTTTCATGCACTGTTCATTTTTAATGTTTGATGATTGAATTGTATCTCTTTCTTCTATCTAGGGTTTCATGCACTGTTCATTTTTTTATGTCTCATTCATAAAATCAAATAGGCATAAATATTCTTCATGTGATATAAATTCAAGTATGTTCTGTAGTATGAATGTGGTTGCAAGTTTGACTATGGTTTGACCGTAAGGACCATAAGCATATATATGTAAGTTTATAGCCTTAAATTTGTTCAAGAGAAAAAATTCAAATGCTTATAAACTTTCACTACTTGGATTGGACCATATAGAAAATCATTGACTATGCTTGTAAAATGTAAATTTAGATTGACATGATTTTTTTGATGCAGTAGTTTAACAGTAACATTAATTTTTTGAATTATTGTCTTCTCCTATCCTATTTAGGAAAATCAAAAGAGTTGGCATTGAAAATGGTTAAAAGTAAAACAATTGAGTTGTATGGATTCCCTCATTACGTGACCGTGCCTGATGTAAAGAGATTTGTAGAGCAGTATACTGGGGAAGGAAGTGTGGTTGCTATAAAGATAAGAGAAGGCAAAGCCCGTATTCGAACAGCATTTGCAATTATTCAATTCACTACTAAAGATCATGCTACAGATATGATGGCCTTACCTAGCAGAAGTTTGTCACCGTTGCAGTACGGGAGCTCCTATTTAAAAGTTCGGGAAATGGAAAGAGATATTGTTCGAAAGCCAAGGGAATTTTTGTACAGTTTGGATGATGTAAAACTGTATTTTGGCTGTCAAAACTCAAAGGAAAGATTATCTGTTTTATGGAGAGTGGTGGATGTTAGAGTTGATTTTGGGATTGGAAAGAGAAAGTGGCAATTCTCTTTGAGCTATGCCAATAAGACATTCAAACTTGAACTTTCATATGAGAATATTTGGAAGATTGAGCTGCATCAACCACGGGGTAAAACTACAAAGTATCTATTGATTCAGGTTGTCAATTTCAACTTTTCATCAAGTATTTTAAACCATGTTCTTCATTTTCCTTTTCATTAAGTATATATTGATTTCTCTTTAATTATATAGTGCTAAATTTGCTGCACATCACATATGATCAATCTTTTTTGTTTCTCTTCTGTTTGTAGTTAATTGGTGCTCCTCGGGTTTTTGAGCTTTATACTCCTACTTCAAATGATGCATATAACAAATACGAAGATCCTTTAAAGAACTATTTTAGCGATCCCCCTGATGACCAATGGATCCGTGCAGTAGATTTCACTCCATGCAGTTGTATTGGGCAGTCTTCTGCTTTATGTCTAGAGCTTCCTAGCAACAGAGATTTTCCGAATTTCAGGGAAAACTTTGCTCAGTACGAGGAAAGTGCGAGTCCATACATGTTGGAGAGCGGATCACCTTTTTCTTGCAATCTGGATGTTGTCCCCATGGTTGCTCCTCAAGGAATTCAAATTCCATTTGACATCTTGTTTAAAGTTAATTCATTGGTTCAGCACGGGTGTCTTTCAGGTTCTGAACTCGATAATGCTTTCTATCATCTAGTTGATCCAACTAGAGTGAATGTTGAGCTTATTGAGAATGCTTTAGAAAAGATGTACTATTCAAATGATTTCTGTTATGAACCTGTGAGATGGCTGAAAGATCAGTACAAAATGTACCGTAGTTCAAATAATCTGCCTCGGTCACCAACTATATCTTTGGATAACGGTTTGGTATATGTTCGCAGGGCACAGATAACACCTTGCAAAGTATACTTTTGTGGTCCAGAGATTAATGTCTCAAATCGTGTTCTGCGTAAATACAAAAAATATATGGATAACTTTCTACGTGTTTCGTTTGTTGATGAGGAGTTGGATAAACTGTATTCATCAGATTTATCTTCACGTATTTCCGTGGGTGGAAGAACTGATATATACTATAGAATTCTTTCCATCCTTAGAAATGGCATAGTTATTGGTGATAAGAAGTTTGAATTTCTAGCTTTTTCATCAAGTCAGTTGCGTGAAAGTTCGCTATGGATGTTTGCTCGTACACCAACTGGAGATACCGCTGGTTCCATAAGGAAATGGATGGGAGATTTTAGCCGGATAAAAAATGTAGCTAAATATGCTGCTAGACTTGGACAGTCTTTTGGTTCCTCTACCGAAACTACAACGGTCAGCAGCACCGAAATTGAAATTATTCTTGATGTACATAATAAAACCAAATATGTCTTCTCTGATGGAATTGGCAAAATATCTCTTGAACTTGCCAGGACAGTGGCTAAAAAATGTGGTTATGATTCTATGCCGTCTGCCTTCCAGATTCGGTATGGCGGGTACAAAGGAGTTGTGGCTGTTGATCCAACCTCATGGGTGAAGTTGTCACTGAGGATGAGTATGCTCAAGTATGATTCAGACAACACAGATTTGGATGTTTTGGCATGTAGTAAGTTTCGGCCTTGTTATCTGAATCGACAGTTGATTACTCTGTTATCCACTCTTGATGTCAAGGACAGTGTTTTCGAGAAAAAACAAAAAGAAGCTGTTGATCAACTGAACACAATACTAACAGATTCAACGAAGGCACACGAGGTTTTGGACTTGATGTCTTCCGGGGAGGTCACTAATATTCTGAAGGAGATGCTTATTTGTGGTTACAAGCCTAATGTTGAACCATTTCTTTCAATGATGCTGCAGACATTTAGGGCCTCGAAACTTTTGGAATTGCGGCAAAAAACTAGGATATTTATTCCAAAAGGAAGAGCAATGATGGGAGTTCTAGATGAAACTAGAACCCTAGAATATGGTGAAGTTTTTGTTCAATATTCTAACAATAGGGAAGACAGTCTTTCGCATGTAGTTAATGGTAAGGTTGTTGTAGCGAAAAACCCGTGCTTGTACCCAGGTGATGTTCGTGTTTTGAAGGCTATGGATGTGCCAGCTTTGCGGCATATGGTGGATTGTGTTGTTTTCCCTCAAAAAGGTCACAGGTAGATATATTCTTAAATATCTCAACCATTATGCCTGTTCAACAAAACACTATTTTTATAGGATTATTTATGTAATATAACATTTAATTTTTGCTTTCCATAAATAACTAACTTTCTCTAAAATTTGTGCAAGTGAACTTGGGAAAAGTTTTTAGAGTGCTAGATTTCTCTACTAAATATGTTGCTGATACTTCTTACCATATAATGTACCCAATCTAATGCTTAAAATGTTCAAAAAAATTTCCTTCTTTTTACTAATGTTTTATTGTGAAATTGCTTCAAGAAAACATCATAATATGTTCTTTTAAGATTCCTATTTTGATCATCTTCATTTCTTTTGACCGTGTAACCGTGTTACATAAACAGTTATGAATTCTAATTCGCATTTGTAATTACAGCTAAACTAAATAAAATTGTTAAGTTATAAAACATTTCCATCCTTAAATATACTTATTTTTGCAAAGTTTGTTCCCATTGAAGAAAAACTCATCCAGAGAAGTAAGCTTGAAATATTTTGCAGTTATTTATAGCTTTATCATTTAGAATGTTATTTTGAAAAGTGGAAATCAAGATGTCACTTACCTCTATAGTTAAGTTTTTTTCTTTTTCTTTTGAAACTGTTTGTTGACACCAATAACTGATTTCTAATACTAGGCCACATCCAAATGAATGTTCGGGAAGCGATCTTGACGGGGACATCTACTTTGTTTGCTGGGATTCTGAATTGATTCCACCTAGAACAATTGAACCAATGGAGTATGATTCTGCCCAACCTATTGTATTAGACCATGATGTGGAGATTGAGGTATTGTCCTTTTAGCTTTACTTCCATAGGCAATTTTTCTTGTATTTTCTATATGGTTTTAGAAACTTGTGTAATGTGATCTCTAGTTGTTTTAACTTTTGACATTCTTTGCTGTTTTTATTAATATATCACGCACAACAGTTTTATCTAAAGTTTTACCCCTTTTCAACTTATAAAACAGACTCATGCAAGCCACATGGTATAAATCCACCTTTTTTTTTCCTTGCAACATGCAATCTATTGTTTTTAACCCCTCTAGTTTTTGAGGAAAAGGTCTTGGTAATCTGGAGCTCTTCCGGTAGGTAAGTAAAGTTTGACCAACGATTGTTTCAGCCAGGATTTGAACTCGGGTTCTCCCAAAAGATTTGTTTTTAACTGAAGCTTAATAACTGTGCAACATGCATTCTAATTTAAGTTCATAACATGGTTTCATGGTGCAGGAAGTGGGGAAGTATTTTACCGATTACATACTCAACGATTGTCTTGGAATAATTGCCAATGCACACACTGTCTTTGCAGACAAAGAACCCGGAAAAGCAATGGCTGGTCCATGTGTTGAGCTTGCAAAGCTATTCTCAACAGCAGTTGACTTTCCAAAAACCGGTATCCCAGCAGAAATACCTCGTGGTCTTCTCCCCACAGAATATCCAGATTTCATGGAGAAGCCTGACAAACCTACCTACAAATCAAAGAATGTAATAGGAAAACTTTTTAGGGAAATTCAAGGTATTTCAACTAAGGATGGTTCTATTACATCCTTCACACTTGAAGTGGCTAAAGAGTCGTATGATCCAGACATGGAATTCGACGGCTTTATGGATTATGTTGATGATGCCTTCTATCACAAAACCAATTATGACTACAAGTTGGGAAATCTGATGGACTACTATGGTATCAAAACTGAAGCAGAAATCCTAAGTGGGAATATTATGAAAATGTCGAAATCTTTCACCAAAAGAAGGGATGCGGATGCTATTACTATGGCTGTAAGGTCCCTAAGGAAAGAGGTGAGGAGTTGGTTCAATGATGGAGGGGCTGCTGTAGATTCTGGGACCGATGATGCTTATGCAAAAGCTTCTGCTTGGTACTTCGTCACTTACCATCATAGTTACTATGGTTTGTACAATGAAGGTATGAAAAGGGACCATTTTCTAAGCTTTCCATGGTGTGTTTACCATTTGCTTGTCCAAATCAAGAAGGAGAAAGCCAGGATGAGGATGCATTTGAGCATGGAACAAAGTTTCAGTCGCAGGTTGCGTCTGGACTGACAAATCTGCTTAGTTATTGAACTTTGCATTTTCATATTTATGGTAATTTTATGATATAGTTATAAGTATGATGCAAACTCTTTAGTGGTATTATGAATGAGTTGTTTTTTTCTTCTTCTATGTTTCTTGTTTTGATTGTAAATATTATGAAGACCTATAGCGGTATTATTCATGGGTCTTCTCTATCTACTTATTTGCTTTTTGTGGGTGAATGCATTGTCATTTCAAAACATTCTATGCTTTAAAGAGCATTATGAACTTATATTATTGGTACAATGTGGAAATAAAATGAATATATTACGGTCATAAATATTTACCAGAAGAAACATAGCTTAACAAGCTTTTCAGTTTCTACAAAAGTTGAGAATTGTCTTGAGTATTTAAATCTAGTGTTGAAGAAAAAGAAACCTCAGACTTCTGGTAAACCATTTTTTTTTTAGGGTTGTATTTGGAGAAAGTATTATGGATGAACTGAAGTGGTAAAGGTTTAGAGTAAGGGAAATATATACGAGGAATGATCACGATTATAAACTTAGAGAAACACAAAAACTTCGATCAATGTGGACACATTGCAAAAAGTGAGTTAATCTTGGAAGAAGCATGCTATTAAATTTTTCTGATACACCTATCTATACACACCATTTTGAAGCAGTTATAGGGAATATGTTGCTTCTAGTTCTGAAGAAGTAAATGATAACTTGGTTCGCCTGAAAACATTCTAGTTCTTAACATCAATACAAATATATATTCAAATATTTCGAAAACCTGCATTTGGGGCACCTGTAATATGCAAAATTCGATTAACCAATGTTTGAGTGAGGTAGCCTCACTTTACTCGAAGATTGAAAGAAACAACAACATGTCAAGTACCAAAACTCGAAGATTACTAATTAGAAGATTGCTATTTCAAAGAAGACATTAAAATGTAACGTCCAGAGTTAGTCGAAATATTTCAAATCATGCAACTTCTAAAAACTGCCAACATAAGTGTATCAAGAAGTTTTTCACGCAACAGGTTATGTATTTTTCAACGCCAAAGATTCAACTATCAAAAAGAAACTTGCAGAAGAAGACTCTTGGATGTTAGAAGACACATGACATCTATGGATCATAGGAGTTAGTTTATTTCTTGTTTATAAATTGTATGATGAAACTTCACACAAAGAAGTTCATTTTCATTTCATAAACTACGCATAATAGATAAATATATTTGCTCTCATAGAATAACACATCTTCCAATATTATATGAAACTCACCTCAGTCGTATAATTTATAACTTAAGAGACTAACTCGGGAGAGTTACAGTTTATAGACTAAATTGTTGGTTTATTCTTAGTTTTTTAACGTAACTTAATTTTGATAACATTGATTTTTTCCCTTTTTAAAAATGATTATCTTTATAAAATAATGTAAAAGTAAATTAAAATAATTCAAAAAAAAATCCTTATGGAAATTAGTTACATTTAATAAGTTTCTAATTTTGGCAAAAGCATACAATAAGTTGTTCAAAAGATGAGATTAATATCTATTCATGTTGTTTTCACATGTACATCCATTCAAATCATATTAAATGGACATTCTAAAAGATATTTTAGGAAATTAATCTAAAAAAATGAGTTCGGATATGCTCCATTTAGGCTATGGATACATGACATGTGGCAAAAAAAAAAGATTTAAAGGTTGAGATTACAATATTTGTTTAATAATAAAAAAGGAACAAAACAAAATGTGCCTCGTCTTTTCCCTTTTTAGTGTTCCATCTTCTCCGTCTCCTTTCATATGTTTTAGCCAAACGGTACGTCAGTGGCGGTGGGATAAGAGTAGGAGGGTAAGATTGGAATGAGGTGACAAAAAATGAAGGACAAAAGAGACAAATTAGATATTAAGGTTGATGATTGATGTTTGCATGACTATCTTCCAATTTATAATAATAAATAAATAAATTGATAGATATATTAAAGGATCAATATGCACTTTTTTATATTACAGGAGAAATACTAACTAGTGTCTTTAGAACATTTGTTATGAAGTTTAAAATGAACACTTTACCTTAAAAATTGTATATTTAACACATTAAAACAACAAAAAGTAAATGTTATAACATGACCGATATTATATTTCTAATATGAATCCACTATAGCGATAAAAGACAAAAAAAAATGATGTTTATATAAAGTAATTAGTATAAAATAAATACTAGAAGGCTTATGCAACAAGGAGTAGTCGTGGATTGGTTGCTACAAAGCACAATGATGAAATGTACCCACATATGTTCTTTATGTCATTGGGATCAAATTTTCCTAGTTACTTTGATTCCCGTCGCATGTGAAATTGTGAATCAATCCGACATTTTTTTCTTTATGATAAAGTAAAGTTTATGATTTTAGTCATTAGAAAACAAAAATTGATATCAACATTGTAGGGGTATGAATATTGCAAGTAAAGTTTCTAAATGAACATTTGAGAAACTTAATTACTCATGTTGATGTGTCTTTTCCTTCTAATAGTTGATGGTGGTTGTTGTCTTTCACTAAATTCTTTTGACTTACTCTTTCATTTTTTATTTTTTTTTTCTTTCATAGATTCCCAAGCAGTTAAGTAGAAAATCGCTAGTAGATTCGAAGTTTAACGATGTCATTCTTTTGGTAGGCTTCCTTAATGGTTGTCTTTACTTTTTATGTATATGCTTAGTCGAAGTATCTGCAGCTATTTAAAGTCTAGAAATCACTGGTGCAAATCAGGGATACAAGACCTGATTTTTAAAGATTTCAGACCTGTTTTTGTGCAAAAGTGGTCTTAAATCTCTAAAAAAACAGGTCTTGTATCCTTGATTTGTACTAGTGAATGTTTTATTTTGAGACATATACCATTATGTAAATATGTCATTTTGAAACTTTGGATGATGATACTCTTGTGAAACTTATGTAAATATTATTTTGAAGTAAAAAGATTTTGTGAGTATTACTTATTTGTCATTTGTCTAGTTTGGTCGTTAGGTTTATCGGACTAAATGCATAAGCATGTGTGCTGGTCACGATTTGTATGTTTGGGTAGTGACAAGCAAGGACTTTACTTCAAATTTTGAGAACTTCATTGATAAATTTTAAGACCTTATATTAACATTGTGTGCTTCCAAGAATAAGTTGACGTTGATAATTTATACAAGGGGTTTAGATGAGATGACATGATATTTTTTAATTTAACCATAATTCAAGGTTCGGACTTGAACGTAAGCATGCAACAACGTTAACAAAATTGGATAACATTTATCGTTTATTTAGATAACACAAGGTTCAATTATAAGTCTTAGCATGTACGCGCAAAATATTTCTTTATTAACACAAAATAGATCACCTCCCCCAAAAAAAGACATAATACATCACCTAGTTTATTTTTTGTTAATTAATCCTAGTGGCAAGATATTCAGATATGAATTTTCTCTTTGGCTCTCTGTTGTTGTCCATTGTACTCAAATCTCAACCATTCTCTCACTCTCTCTTGCTCTCTCTCTTCCTCTCTCTTTCAACTAGGACAAGCGGAGATGGTTCATGGTCCATTTCCTATATATTTATCAAATAAAATAAATAAGTGAAGTGTGTCTGAGGTTGAAACTTCAGCCCCTACAATGTATGTCCTTGCCAATTTTTGATTTTTAACTAATAAAATCATAAACTTACTTTACTTTATAAAGAAAAAAAAAGTTCGGATCGATTGCTACACGAATCATAGTAGATAACTGCTCTTCGCCCTGCACGTTTCTCTTCCACCCAGCTGATGTTGCGCACGTTATAATGTTGCGCCACTTAAGTGTTTACACAGCAAAACAGAACCAAAACTCCCATATTTTCAAACTTCTCAAATACGATTTTTCCTTCTCCAAGTGCGAATTTCACCAAACTCAAGCAAATCATCATCAAATCACGCAATTGAACAAGTAAGTGTTGCTTATTCTACATCATTGCTTTATTTTTGTTCAAATTTTGTGATTTTTTGAAGAAATTAGATATTTTTAGGTTTTTAGAAATTTGGCTTGCATGTTAGTTTTGATGATTGTTAAAAATGAATTAAGTTAGGAATTGTATTTTATATGTTGTTTAGGGTATAATGTGGTAGTTTTTGGTTTAGAAATTGTTAGATTTCTTACTTGTTTGAAAATTGCACTCTATGTGTTTGATAAAATGTCTCAATGATATTTTTTTGTTTTTTGGATTGTTAATCATGAAATTAGTTAGAAATATGTTTGTTAATGTTGATTATAGTTAGTTTCAGGACAATGTGGTAGTTTACGGATTGAATTGTTGTTGTTGATTATAAGTGTTGTGGTTGTTCAATTGTTGGAAATGTTGTGCAGATATGTCTTGGAGGAATACGTCTCAGAGACCGCCTGAACCGCCTGAGGGTAGGAGTGACAGATTTAGGGCAGGGAGGCCTACCTCTACTGGTAGCTTTCGGAGAGAGAAACAAGCATTACGCCCTCCTATGGCTGGTCGAGGGAGAGGTGGGGGAACGAGACTTGGTAGCGTTGATGTTGCTGGGGGATCAACGTCACAGATGGGTCCATCCAGACGGTGGACCCGACATAGTATCAGCAGGATTATCAGGTGTATGAGCAGGCGCATGATCAGGCGTATCATTTTTAGGAGCCTTAGCCTCACCAGTATCAGTCTGATGCGTATCAGCAGCACCACTATGAGGATCATCATGAGCAGCCTGTTCTTGAGCAGGAGCAGCATGATATTGAGTAGGAGCAGCATGATATTGAGCAGGAGCAGCCTGATATTGAGGAGGCTCAGCAGCAGGATGATATTGAGCAGCCTCATCAACATGATGGTGGGGGTCGTTTTCAGGTGGTGCCAAGGGTGGTGTACGAGGCTGGAACAGACGACTATGCAGGGGGGCCTTCTGAGCTCATGCTTTTACCTCACTTTGGTGGAGATGTGGCATGCAGAATTTGGGTCGATGCCGATGTAAGTATACTTAATGTTTATTTTATTTCTTTTACTATTTATACAACTTATTCTAATTATTATTTTACTTATTTAATGTTAGAATTAAAATTTATGTTAGAATATATTTAATGTTTATTTTACTTATTATTTATTTAACGGTGTTGTTTTTGTATTTTAGTTTTGAAAAAAACATATGGTGAAAGGTATCACGCATGGGAAGAAGCTGAAGTGAACAAAGCCAATGATTTTGGGATGAAGTGAATATGTCCGGTCTTACTCCCCTCCTGACTAGTGGGTACAAGAACATCTCTCACGGGTTCGTTTGTGCGATGTCAGAGAGATGGCATGAGGAGACCAGTAGCTTCCGTCTACCTGTTGAGGAGATGACCATCACACTAGATGATGTGGCATGTCTCCCAGGCATCTCCATCACTGGGAGGCTCCTTCCTGATAGAAAGTTAACCCATGAGGAGGGGCTAGAGATGATGCAGGTGGACCTACTTTTTATAGCGAAGGCTGCCGCTAAGGAGATGACAAAACAGGGTGTTGCTCACGTCAGTTTTGGTGTATTGAAGAGGCGCTACGAGGAGCTCTTGAATAGGTGTAATCAGCTGCTTGAGCCTGACACAAAGGAGGAGCAAGACGAGCGAGCTCAAGTTAGGTTGGCCTGCATTAAAGCGTTTTTGTTGCTCTTGCTTGACTGAACCATTTTTTCTGGCAAGAACAGCAAAAACATTAATCTGTTGTGACTGCTTGCGCTGCAAGTTATGGACGAGTTGGACAGCTGGTCATGGGGTGGGATGTGACTTGCTTTCCTATATGAGCAACTATCTCTTACCTCCGACTCATATGTGGCCTCCTGTGGTGGTTACATGACCTTGCTTGTGGTAATATTTGATTTTCTTCTTTTTTACTTATTGGATCGTAAATGTATAGTTGTTTGTATAATACTTGTGCTGATATAAATTTATTTCTTTGTGTTTGCAGGGATGGACTTTGGCACACTTGATGAACATCATTCTGAGGATTGAAGATGATGTCTACGACCCTACTGTTGCCCCGCTTGTGAGTCAATGGAAACCTCCCAGGGGTTTTTCTAATCATGGACACTACCGAGCTGCCATTGATTTGTTGGACCATTCTCATGTCACCTGGAGGCCGTACGAGAGACGACGACACATCACGCTCTTTCAAGACATATGTTGGTACTCCAGATGGATCATGGCCGACAACGACAGGATGGTTCGTCATTTGCCAGAGCGGGTTCTTAGGCAGTACGGGTATGTCCAGACATGGCCCAGGCCTCCTACAGACATTGAGGCTCTTGTGGATGACGTGGCCCAGGCCTTCACAGAGTTTGCTCTACATGTCCTCAGCCATCAACAGAGGGGTCATCCGGTTCCAGATAACCAGCCATGGGCTCATACTATGGGGTACATGAGATGGTTCGTTAGAGTATCACATCCTATTGTGAACCCCCCTGCGGCCATTCCTGACTACGCAGCTGATGCCCCTCCTCGTCATGTCCCTCCTTACGAGGAGGTTATTGTTGAGCAGCAGTAGGTCAGACATCCTCCCGACCCATACCAGATCATAAGTAACATCAGGGCCAGAGTGGACGGTGCAATGGGGCATCCTGATGTGTTTCGTAATTCAGAGGAGGTTATGCGCTTGATGCAGGGCATACAGTCTGAGTGGAGCATGCTGGAGCAGATGCCGGCTCCGCGGAGGAGGAGTAGGAGTCCACGGGATGGACCAGTATGACTTGTGTAGTTTTTTTATGACATATTGTTGGATTTGGTTGTAAACCTATTACACTTGCGTTTTTTAGCGTTTTTATGACATTATTCGTTATTTTATTCCGTTTTTTTATACTTTTTTTTCTCTCCGTAATATACTTATGAGTTAATGCTTGATTGAATGAATGCTTGAATAAATGATGAAAAATGTAAGCTTGAATGAATGTATGAAAAAAGGATTGAAAAAATTAGGGAAAATAGAGGTTTCTGCCTCTTCTGGTTTTCTGCAAAGACTGTGCGTGAGTTAACTCACGCATAGATTTACACTTGCGTTAATTAACTAATGCAGGGGTATTTCGGGCAAGGCTGCAGGGTGCGAGTGATTTGTGCTCGGTGGAGAGCAGTAATCATCATAGTAACTAGGAAAATTTAATCCCAATGAGATAAAGGATATATGTGGGTTCATTTCATCATTGTACTTTTTAGCAACCAATCCACGACAACTCCTTCCATAAGCATTCTATTTTTTTTAAGGGAATGATATATGAACAATCATTGGAACAACTTTACAACTTTATTTTTTTCTTATTGATAAAAAATAATAAAGAAAAAAAAGAGAATAAAAACATAATCTAAGTATGACATAGAAAGTTATTAAAAGATTGTTGCAAAATGGTTTTAAAAATATCATTTCTAGTGTTATTATATTGGAATTTCTGAAACTGATTACTTCACTGACTTCAGATAGTTTGGGGAAGTTGAAGTGTTGACCTGACATTGACGACAACAGACATTCTCGCTCTCTGAGGGACTCTGTCACTTTCTTTGTTCCTCAAGGTCTGTTGATGATGATCTTCGGTGATCACTTTCTTCTCATTCTTCTTTCTTAGATATACATACCATTTTCTTTTCTTTCATATTATTAACCTTTTCATCCATGCATGTTTTTTAATGTCTTATTTTCTTCTCGTATCCTATTTAGGAAAATCAAAAGAATTGGCAATGAAGATGGTTAAAAGTAAAACAATTAAGTTGCATGGATTCCCTCATTATGTGACCGTGCCTGATGTAAAGACATTTGTAGAGCAGTATACTGGTGAAGAAACTGTGGTTGCTATAAAAATAAGGAAGTGTAGTTGCTATAAAAATAGGTGTCGTTGCTATAAAAAGATGAGATTTGTTCAAATTCGAAAAGCATTTGCAATTATTCAATTCACTACTACAGATCATGCTACAGATATGATGGCCTTACGTAGTGGGGAAAAATTGCGGTTCAGGAAATCCTATTTAAAAGTTAGGGAAATGGAAAGAGATATTGATACAAAGCCAACGACATTCTTGGACAGATTAGACGATGTTAAACTGTATTTTGGCTGTCAGATCTCAAAGGAAAGATTCTCTGTATTATGGGGAAAGATGGATGCTAGTGTAGATTTTGGGATTGGATTGAGAAAGTGGCGATTCTCTATGCGCCATGACGATAAGAAGTTCAAACTTGAGCTTTCATACGAGAATATTTGGAAGATTGAGCTGCATCAACCATGGTTTAAAACTGCAAAGTATCTATTGATTCAGGTTGTTAAATTCAACTTTTCATTATTTTAAACCATGTTCTTCATTTTCCTTTTTTATTTTAAATTTTGTTTTTCATGTAATGCTTCTTTTTTGCATTTAATGCATGCTATGTTTTATTTTTGCTCCATATGAACTATGGCGGATGTTTTCATAATATATATAATTTTTAAATTGTCATGATATATCTGATTTTAGATTACTTTTGAGTAGTTTTATCTTTGAAATAATGTTGATTTTTTATGAACAATGTTTGGTTTTTTTTTGTGTAAACCGGGTATCTTCCGCGTGCGCAGTTGCGGAGGCTAATCCATTGAGCCTTGTGAAATAGCTATCTAGTTTTCTTTCAATATCATTTCTTCCACAAGAGTGCAGCTCTTAGGTTTTTATGCTGGGCTTAACTCATCCTTACAAAACCAGCATGTACAGTGATAACTGTCCAAACTTTATTACCATGCATAGGCCATATCTCCGGGCAATGTGGTACTAAATCCACTCCTTCATGCCCAATACAATAAAGGTGTTGGAGGCTGCAATGAAGGAAACCCAAATGCTGCAATTAGATGGCTAGAGGCGGACCACAAGGAAAGCAGAATTTCCAACAGCAGCAATTTTTATTTCTTTTTGTGCTAGATGACTTGCCACTTTCTAAAAATAAACATTTTTATGCAATTTAATGTTTGCTAAATTATGTATTAATTAAGCCAATTTTGATCTCTTCAACTTTGAACTCTTATCGTTATTCTAAATTAATTTTCTCTGTAATTGTATAGAGCGAAAATTTGATGCACATCCCATATGATAAATCTTATTTGTTTCTCTTCTGTATGTAGTTAATTGGTGCTCCTCGTGTTTTTGAGCTTAATGTTCCTACATCAACAAGTGTATATAAAGATCCTCTGAAGAACTATTACAGAAATTCCCCTGATAAGCAATGGATCCGTGCGATAGATTTCACTCCTTGCAGTTGTATAGGGCAGTCTTCCGCTATATGTCTAAAGCTTCCTAGTAACAGAGATTTTCCGAATTTCAGGGAAAACTTTGTTTATTATGAGGAAATCGAGGGTCAATACACATTGGAGAGAGGATCACCTTTTTCTTGCAATCCGGATGTTGTTCCCATGGTTGCTCCTCCTCAAGGAATTCAAATACCATTTGACATCTTGTTTAAAGTTAATTCCTTGGTTCAGCATGGCTGTCTTTCAGGTTCTGAACTTGATAATGCTTTCTATCATCTAGTTGATCCACTCAGAATAAAGGCTGAGTTTATCGAGCATGCTTTAGAAAAGATGTACTATTCAAAGGATTTCTGTTATGAACCTGCAAGATGGCTGAAAGATCACTACAGAATGTACCTCAGTGCAAATAATCCACCTCGGTCACTGACTATATCTTTGGATAATGGGTTGGTATATGTTCGCAGGGTTCAGATAACACCATGCAAAGTATACTTTTGTGGTCCAGAGATTAATGTCTCAAACCGGGTTCTCCGTCATTTCCATCAACATATTGATAACTTTCTACGTGTTTCATTTGTTGATGAGGAGTTGAATAATATGTATTCAGCCGATTTATCTTCACGTATTTCTAAGAATGGGAGAACTGAGATATACTATAGAATTCTTTCCATCCTTAGAAATGGCATAGATATTGGTGGTATGAAGTTTGAATTTCTAGCCTTCTCAGCAAGTCAATTGCGTGAAAACTCGCTATGGATGTTTGCTCGTACAACAACTGGACTTACTGCCGATTCCATAAGGGAATGGATGGGAGATTTTAGCCGTATACTGAAACTCTAAGCATCAGCAGGAACGAAATTGAAATTATTCCTGACGCGAAGGTTAAACATGGTGCAACCGAATATGTCTTCTCTGATGGAATCGGGAAAATATCTCTTGAACTTGCCAGGAGAGTGGCTAAAAAATGTGGTCATGATATGCCATCCGCATTTCAGATTCGGTATGGCGGGTACAAAGGAGTCGTGGCTGTTGATCCAACCTCGTCTGTGAAGTTGTCACTGAGGAAGAGTATGCACAAGTATGATTCAGATAACATAAAATTGGATGTTTTGGCATGTAGTAAGTTTCAGCCTTGTTATCTGAATCGACAATTGATTACTCTCTTATCCACTCTTGATGTCAAGGACAGTATTTTTCAGAAAAAACAAAAAGAAGCTGTTACTCAACTGAACACGA
>Ga0315914_1006089_pt1 | contig 17251 bp, 10 predicted proteins | sample MpolenodulesMG_FD_203920 | JGI IMG/M metagenome (GOLD analysis project Ga0315914, IMG submission 203920) | Medicago polymorpha root nodule microbial communities from Los Angeles, California, United States - elongated nodules | ecosystem: Host-associated > Plants > Roots > Nodule | place: USA...
AGAAGGGCGGTTGGGGGGGTGGGGGTCTCAATGCTTCTTTGTGGTGGCGGGACATGGAGGTGTTGAGGAGGGAGGAGTGGTTTCAGGATAGTGTCCAACATGTCGTTGGTAATGGGGATAATACTTTATTTTGGGCGGATGTCTGGGGTTGGAGAAGTTTCGTTTCGTGTCAGGTACCCTAGGTTATTTGACTTGTCTATGTATAAGGAGGAGTCAGTGTCTAGGATGTGTCAGTTAGGTTGGGGGAGGAGGGTCAGGCGTGGAGCTGGAGGAGGGGGTTGTTTGCATGAGAAGAGGAGTTGGTGAGGGAGTTTATATTGTTACTCCATGGTGTGACTTTGCAGGTTGATAGAATTGATAGGTGGCTATGGTCTTTGGAAACATCTCATGTTTATTCCGTCCGTAGTGCTTGTAATTTGCTTACTTTTCAACCTTCGATTGTTTCTCGGTAGCAGTGTCTTCTCTTTGGAATAAAGATATCACGTTGAAGGTCGTTCTGTTTGCTTGGCGTTTGTTTCGCGATAGGTTACCAATAAATGACAATCTTCTTAGTCGTGGAGTTATTCATTATGATGCCCGTTTGTATGTTACTGGATGTGAGTCTGTAGAGAACTTGGATCATTTATTTTTGGGTTAATATGTCTTTACCCCCTGTAATATATGACACTTTTGGTTTTGCCCCCTGTAAATTAATTTTTTTAGATTCCGTCCTTGTAAAATAAAGATTCTTCAAGATTGCCCCCCGAGCCTTAGAGTCAGCAGAATCTCTGACGTGGCAACTACGTGGCTTTTTCTTTTTCATTTATTTTTTGATTGTCACGCGTAAAAAACAATTTATACGTCATTAATAATTAAAAATATATGAAAATTAATTTTCAAAAATTATAAAAAAATTAGGATTTTTTTTTAAAATTTAGAAAAAAAATTATAAAAAAATCTCAAATTTATTATATTTCGAATTTTTCGAAAAATTATAAAATAATTTTTTTTACGAAAAAGATTCTAAAATATCCAAATATAAATGAAAATTTAAAAAACTTCGAAAAATATAATATTATCTAATTTTTTATTTTGAAAATTAAGTTCCATAAATTTTTTTTAAATATTCCTAATTTCGAAAAAAAAATTGATTTTTTTTAATTTTGAAAATGATTTCATAAAAATTCAGGATTAAAAAATTTTCAAAATTTCATAAAATCTGAATTCAGGAACAATATTTCAAGATTTTATAAAAAATTTCAAAAAAAAATCTGAGTTTTTTCTAAATTTAAAATTTTCGAAAAAAATATGAAGTTAAGATTTTAAAAATTTAGATAAAATAGAATTTTTTCCAGATTATATAATTGGAATTTCAAAACATTTATATCCAGATTTTTAAAAATTAAAATATTTTCCAGAATTTAAATATCTTGAAATAATTTTATATTTTTATATTTCGGAAAAAATATCTAAATGGTTTTTAATTTTTGAAAAAAAAACTGGTTTTTTTTAATTTAAAAAATAATTTGAATTTTTTAAAATTTTGAAAATTAATTTTTAGATTTTTTTTAGAAAAAGATTTTCGCTTTTTTAAATTTTAGTATATAATTTTTTTAAATATAAATCACGTGTAAACTATTTTTTACATGTGGCAAGAAAAAAAAAGAAAAAGCCACATAAGTGCCACATCAGAGATTCTGCTGAGTCAATAGGCTTATGGGGCAATCGTGAAGAATCTTCATTTTACAAGAACGAAATCTAAATTTTTTTTTTTACAGGGGGCAAAACCAAAAGTGCCCTATATTACAGGGGGTAAAGGCCTGTTAACGCTTTGTTTTTACACTGTAATATTTTTGGAGCGATTTGGTTTTATATCTACAGGTGGATGGGTATGTCAACGGTGACCCCATTCTTTGTAGGGGACCATTTCAATCAGGTCACTTTTAATGGTGGTGTTTCAAAGGCTCGTCGTTCAATTTTGCAGGTTCTTTGGTATGCCACTGGCACTACGTGAGAAATATGGAAAGAAAGAAATAACAGGCTGTTTAATGATAAAGAGTGCCCCATTTCGCAGGTGGTTGATAAAATTAAGTCAATGTCGTTCATGTGGTTGAAGGCGAAGTTTATTTCTCTTCCCTTCAACTATCATGGGTGATGGCTTAGTCCCTTCACCGTTTATTGGCTTTCTAAAGTTACTGATTTTTTGTTTCCCTTGTAAATATTTGTTTATGTGTCTCTTCCTTATGTTAGAGAGAACCTTTTGATGTGATAATATAATTTATTTTAGTCTCTTAAAAAAAACAAGAATCAATCACACATAAACTGCAATATATTGTCAATAGTCATTTTACTTTATTCGTAATATAATTGTACATTCAACATAGCGATACATTGAAATTGAATATAATTGATCGGGATGTGTGTTATTATAATTTCGTTGAGTACTATTGAAACGTGTCTAGATGCTTATCCATGTGGTTGTTTCCTCCAACTACCGGAATCCTTGTCAAACTCACAAATCCAAACCAATTGCCCTTTTTTTATTACTCTAATAATTAATAATAAATAAATAAAGACTCCAATTTAATTTTCCACCTAAAAAAAAAGACTCCAATTTAATTTAATTTTTATTTTAAGTGTTCGTGTATTTTTATTATATATTGCCATATTTTCATCAACCAACATTTTCAAACTTCAAAGCAGAAATGGCGTCTGATCCTGAACAACCCCCACTTTCCTCTTTATCACAGGTTCACTTTTTCATTCTTTGTTCTACAGCAACTTGTTTAACATGTTTCCTCAATTTGAGTTTTATATATCTTGTAGCACTTGCACTCTTTGAATTGGTTGGTTTCTGAGAAAGAAAGAAAAAAACTGTATTGGGAAGGAATGGAACTGTTGAAATTATGAAAGCTTAAAAGGGGTTGGAATTTTGCTTGAAAATAGTAATGGGTAATCTTAAAAATATGAACTTGTTGCAGTTAAAATGAGCTCAATCAAAACTACTTGAACTGCTTCATTTGGAGTTTAATCATTTATATACCGGCAACTTGGCATATACTGAATTTCCATTTTATGCTGAGAGTGTCCACTGGAATAACACAATTCAAATTATCAATTTTTTTGCTCGCCTATTTATCAGTGAAATCAGAGAATTATGTGTGTTTAGGTTTTAGCGCCAACACTTCTGATTAAAGATTTGTCCGACACTGAGACATGTAGTTACATTACATCAGAAAACCTGGAAAAACTATAAGAGAAATTATTAAGAAAAATCTATAAATTATTGAGCTGGATTGAAATATGATATATGATTGAAAATTATGGTGTTGTTTGATCCATGTAGCTGACCTCACTCAGTGAGATAAGACTTTGTTGTTGTATTTTGTGTCTATATGTTGGTATGTCTGTTTCTAAGCTTCATATTTATTTGTTTGGTTTTGTGCTTTGCTCTTTTGGGGAAAATTTGAAACTAGAATAAGCTGAATGATCGCAAGTAGATGGACAATATCATTTATGCATAAAGAGACTCATGTTGTTTTAGTGCCAACTAAACTAATTTGTTGTTATCTTTTGATATTTATTTGCTTTTATAACATTTGAAGTGCATTGATTTTCATTAGGAAGGAAAGTCATCCACTGAGGTTACAAGTGAAAGGGAGCCTCTGCTTAATGGATTTCATGGCCCTCAAGACTATTCCCTCACTGCTGCAATTCTTCCGTGAGTGTTATTACCTTTTGACTCCTGTGTTACTTTTTTACTAGTTGCTTGCAAAATTTATCAGCCATCTTTATTTCTGTTAAAACAAATATATACAATAGATGTTAGCTGCATAAAGAATCAACTTTTAGCTCGAATTAGCTATGGTAGAGGACTATAACTTCTGTAAGTGGTGCTGTGCTGAGGACTTTAATTTCTCGGTGTGGTGTTATGTTGATCATGTTTTCTGGGTGGAGAAATGTGTTAATCATGAAGGATATTGGACGGCTGATGTGCATTGCATTGTCATCGGGAAGGAATCAATTGCTCTTTGTTTTTACATCACCTATTCATATCTCTTGGTCTCTGTTTGATTCATGGAATATTGGTCCGTGGAAATATTTAACTAGTTGTATAGACTAAGATAACCGTGTTTGGTTTGTTACTTGATTTCCATGAAATGATAATATTTTGTTCTTCTAAAAATTAATGTGGCGGTAGTGAGGATCAGTAGTGACAATGAATTTGATCCTATCAGTGAGCATTACTTTCCTTCATTTTGAAGATATTTGGTTCCAATGGAGTTCAATGTTCCTTTCAATAGGCTTTTTCAAGAAATCACTTGGAGCCAGATGCCATATGCCACCTTCAGCTTTTAGCTATCCTGTTGCAACTTAATATCTTATCAAAATGATAAAAGTAGCTTGTATCGCATGTTGTTGTTGTGGCAAGTGTGAGATGAGTTAGAAGTCTCACATTGCTTGGTAAAGTGGAGGTCGAGCACTTGACAGCTGAGAGGACCCATAAACCCAATGCCTTAAGGTTGTGTTAAGATATGGTGTCCAACTCACTTGTGTTATTGCTCTTGGCCCAATGTGGATGATCCCCCTGGCTCCCCCCATGACCCAACAACAGCTGTATGTTGATTAAATATTTATCTTGTAATTTTTTTCGTTCTTTTAGATTTCTTCCTTTTCTTTCTGCTTGACATTGACGAAACAATTTAACAACCAAACTGAAGAAAATTGGCATCATTTCATGTTCAGTATCCACCCTTGATTTTTTGATAGCAAGTCTTCAATTAACTGTGTGATACTCGCTTCTTCATAAAAAAAAATGTGATACTCTTTCCTAGTGAAAAGTTGATGAAATATAAAATAAAAGCTCTGCCTGTAGACTTACCTAAAACATGTTTAAAAATCTCAGATTTCTCTTCCCAGCTTTTGGTGGTCTACTATTTGGATATGATATTGGTGCCACCTCTAGTGCAACAATTTCCATTCAGGTAAACCATTCTACTCTACTTTTGGTACCAACTCAATATTTTCATTTGGTGGTGTAGCACCTGTAATAATTTCCAGAACTTTAAAGATTCCGACTTTTCTGCTGTACTATTGCTAGTTACTTTTTGCCTGTCTGAAGTATGATCTCATATTATATTAGTTTTTCTGTGATTTATCCATATGCTTTCATATAATATGACCACGATCATTAGTTGTATTGATTCATGCATTGCATTGCATCACCCAAATTCATGTCAGAGGCGCTACCAATAACATAATTTCAGTCCTAATAGTTACATGATCTCTTTGTTGGGTTTTTACGGTGTCTATTGTTTAGTCACTTTTTCCCCCAATAGAAGTTGTGGGTAGAGATCCAAGTGTAAAAGCAGTACAAAATGTCATCTTGGAACATGTGATGGAGAAAAGGGGTATGAATCCAGTTTTTGTTATAAATGATTTGGTGGGAAACACAACAAATTTCACTGTGTAATTTCCAATATTCTTAATTTTCTTATTTCCCATCTCTTATTGGTGTCATTCTTGTTACCTTTCTCTCTTTATTTTCTTATTGCTCATTTTAATCGCAGAAATGGACATTTGTTATGGTATTTCCAAACAAATAGTATAAAAGCTTGGCCTATGGAAGCATAGCAATAAGTGATGGAACTCGTAAATGGAAATTTGAGAAATGAGAGTTGAGATAGAGAGAATAAAAAGAGTTTATTATTGATAAATGTAGAATTAAAGAGTTAACCTCTTCTAAAGGGTTTTCCCCTTTACACCAGAATTTATTTATTTCTCAAAATGGAAATTTGAGAAATGAGAGTTGAGATAGAGAGAATAAAAAGAGTTTATTATTGATAAATGTAGAATTAAAGAGTTAACCTCTTCTAAAGGGTTTTCCCCTTTACACCAGAATTTATTTATTTCTCAAAGATACCCTAAGTACATTTTGTTGTATATCCTTTTCTCCTAACTAATCCCTTAAACCGTCTAACTTGCCTCCTAACTTCTTATTGTCTCGTAGTGTACATTCTCCTTATTTTCTTCTCCCTCTCATTATTTCATCCACGACTTCACTAACAGTGTAGTCTTTTTCATTGAGTGATAGAACTGGCTTTGCAGCTTTTGATTGCCTTTGTATTTGTTGAAGTAAAATGCATGATGCATTCATATTAGTGTAATACATAGAAATATAATTTTTATGCTGACACCTTTTTTGGTCACTTAGACTGATTTTAATGTAACACTAAACAGTTTCTTTCAAAGATTTTATTTTGTTGTATGCTTAGAGGTTTGCTTGTGTACTTATAATTTCCCTTCTTTGCAGTCACCATCACTAAGTGGAGTAACGTGGTATGACTTAGACTCTGTTGAAATTGGACTTCTTGTAAGTTTAACTTAAATTCTTGGTTTGTTCTTTACTTGGTCATATCCGTCTTTTTGTGATTCTTATGTATCATTTGTTAATTGTTGCAATTGTATGTTGATCTTGAATATGAGTTCACACATTGATGCTTGATGTCTTTTGCAGACTAGTGGATCATTATATGGTGCCTTAATAGGCTCTGTGTTGGCCTTCAATATTGCTGATTTCTTAGGTAATTTTGCATTTTTATCAGCTATCATTTTAGGTATAGTATCCTTCCCAGGTGAAGCTGACATGACAAATTTTATTTTAAGGGAGAAGAAGAGAGCTGCTTGTAGCTGCATTGATGTATCTTGTTGGAGCCCTCATAACAGCATTCGCTCCTAATTTTCCTTTATTGGTGATTGGGAGATTGGTATTTGGCATAGGAATTGGACTGGTATGCTCTTTTTTTTTGCTGGACTCTTAGTCTTGTTGGAATAGGCAACAAACCATGAAATTATTATATGGAAACTGCTGCTGGGAGATCATCTGAGATATTTTATGTGCTCAAGATATAATAATTAGTATAATATGAAATATTTTCTAGATATATTCCAACAATTAAGAAGAAACGTTTATTGCTTCATGTGTAAAACAACAGTTGTCGTATATTTTACAAGAAGAACATATAGTCCTTTGTATTTGTACTTACACATTCTCAACTGATTTTTATCAACAGTCTAGACAATAATAATCATTCCACTGAAACTTTATATCTACGTTGCATGGATACGGGTAAAGTACCGGTACCGAGTACAAAATATATTTTTGTTTTTGAAGAAGCAAAATAGGGTATGATATTTTTATAAAAACTTAGGTACGAGTACATTAATAATATACAAAGAAATGTATTTCATAAGTATTACTTTTAACAAAAGACTATACAAGTGTATTTCATAATTTATTACACCCCAAATCAAAATAGACGTAGGATATAATCAAGAAAATTAAGACAGAAAGAGGATATAAACGTAACAGGAGTCTGATACGGGTACAACATGAGTTTTGGAGAACCCGTATTTCAGAGTTTTATGTCAACTCTAAGATTTAATGTGATATGACATGCGTGTTTGTAGGCTCCGTTAATGTTGCAATCGAGAATAGTTTCAACAATTTTTTTGGAAAAATGAGTTATTCTGCATGTATAGGTATTGTTAGTTAATGAATATGTGTAGAGATAAGATTTAAATAATTTGTTGTATATTTGATGTGTTCATTCCATCTCTTTTAGGCAATGCATGCTGCTCCAATGTACATTGCAGAGACAGCTCCGACGCCAATACGTGGACAACTAGTCTCTTTGAAAGAGTTCTTTATAGTAATCGGAATTGTTGTAAGTTCTCGAACTTTTCTGGTTGAACCTTGAATTTTCATGTCTGTTCTATAAATGCAGAAAAGCAATCAAATTTTTAGTTTTTCCTTCTACTCCTTCATGTAAACCTTCTTCAATGATAATCTTCTATTATCAAATTACCTTCTGTTCTGAGCTTCTAGGTATTACTAAAAATGGCCATATGTGCGTATGTGTGCAGGCCGGCTATGGACTAGGTAGCTTGTTGGTAGGCACTGTTGCTGGATGGCGGTATATGTTTGGAATCAGTAGTCCTATTGCAGTAATAATGGGATTTGGAATGTGGTGGCTCCCAGCTTCTCCAAGGTGGATACTTTTACGTGCTGTACAGAAAAAAGGGGATCTTCAGACTTTGAAAGACACTGCAATTCGTAGTTTGTGCCAGCTTCAAGGTCGTACATTTCATGATTCTGCTCCTCAGCAAGTAGATGAGATTATGGCAGAGTTTTCTTATTTAGGTGAAGAAAATGATGTTACCTTTGGGGAAATGTTTCGTGGAAAATGTCGGAAGGCCCTTGTGATAAGTGCAGGATTAGTCTTGTTTCAACAGGTATTGTAATCGCTCAAGTGAAATAGTGATAATTATAAGTGTTTCCAACACTTCAGTATATTTAATACTATAAGATGCAAACTGTGACAGATCACGGGGCAACCAAGTGTTCTCTACTACGCCGCATCAATTCTACAGGTGTTATGTTAATTTTAATCAAGGAATAGTATTGCAAATTCGTGTTATCAATTACATATCACCATGGAATGTAATAACACTATTATTATCCAATTAAATTTGGCAGAGTGCAGGCTTCTCCTTAGCAGCTGATGCTACCCGGGTCTCTATTCTCCTTGGTGTATTTAAGGTAGATTTCATTTCTATCATATTCTTAATAATTAACATGTGAATTCATGTTATAATATAGTTGTACTATCATAGTTTTGTCAGTTTCGTTAGTCACATCACATGTATGTCAAGGTTTTCTATTATGTACAAAATTAGATTTCACTATGAAGGAATTCTTCAGGGGTAGATTTAGCTTGCCGAGTTATAAATTTAGCTTGCCTTGTTAATAACGCAGTAAGTTATTTAATTTTCCGTCTACATGATGTGATCATATCAACAATATTTCCTTCTGTTTTTGTTGTAGCTGATTATGACGGGAGTAGCTGTTGTCGTTGTTGACAGACTTGGAAGGAGACCTTTACTACTTGGAGGAGTTTCAGGAATAGTAAGTTCCTTTCTATCTCCTTTCTAGTTCCTGGGAAAGAAACATTTTTAGTTAGTTCTGTGTGCTGCTTCAACTTAGATAATTATATAAGAGGAATAAACGCGACATGAAAATTTCCAGTTGTCGATGAAGTTCAAAGTATAAGAACACGTGTGTATTTGTGTTGCAGATAATCTCATTATTCTTACTGGGTTCATATTACATATTCTTGGATAATGCAGCAGTTCTTGCTGTAGTTGGTTTGCTGCTCTATGTTGGTTGTTATCAGGTGAATAAGCTTTTTTTTTTCTTTTTCTTTTTCCATTCATGTCATGATTTATATCATCTGATATGTTGTTTTCGCCTAGATAAGGAATTTCATGTTCTCCTTTTTTTATCATAATTCCTACATCCATGCTTACACCATTTAATGATTTTATTTTTCAGATTTCCTTTGGTCCGATGGGTTGGCTTATGATAGCAGAGATTTTTCCCTTACGCTTAAGAGGCAAAGGACTTAGTATAGCAGTTCTCGTCAATTTTGCAGCAAATGCCCTGGTTACATTTGCCTTTTCCCCACTGAAGGTAACAAAATTGTGAAAATGAAACCATATATTTTAAATCTGTCACCTTCAATCACATGATTTTCATATTTCACAAATATTTTGATCTTACAACATTATACATAAGATTGGCAATATTTGTTCATTTGAATTGGTATTCAATTGAATGTATTGAACATCATTTTAAACTTGCTTTTCTGTGAATCCGTTGACTTCATTGAAATTGTTTGTCTGACAATGTTTTTTCCCCTCTACTTTACAGGATTTACTGGGAGCAGGAATTTTGTTTTACATATTTTCTGCAATAGCTGTGGCATCTCTTGTATTCATATACTTCATTGTACCAGAAACCAAGGGGCTTACACTCGAGGAAATTGAAGCAAAATGCCTGTAATCAGTCACCTTGTTACCTCTATATATATCTGTTTATAGTACTCCTTTTGTAACCTGCATTGAATCAAATGCATCTGTAATACACATGTTATATATAATTATAAACATTAAGTAATAATGAATTTAGGTTTACCCTTTTTTGTTGTCTGTTTACTACGGGATTGGATCATGGATAACCTATATCAGAAACAATTTTTCTGTCTCAATTCTCTGTATTTCAGGTTTCAGCCCTTCCTGTCTTCAATCCTTCCTTTTCCCTTCTCCTTTGGTCTTGAAAAATCAACTCATAAAGGGAAAGTAAAATACACGTTAAAGCCACCATTTCTAACAAAAAATCCATATTTTTGTTAGGACTTGGATTCTCTATTGCAGCATCCTCTAAAACTCAAAGATTCACTTATTATACTCTACTTAAAATAACATTTGCTGCAAACCATTAAAGTTCTACTATAACACACATGAAACTTGGATGAAAAACAGTGTATGCTAGTTTAAATAAAAGCTCTGATTGCATTTTTGGTTCTTCAAACAGAAACTAAATAAATCAATAAGAGAAGCTCTGTAGTATTTTCCATCGCTATATGAGTCTCCTTGTATCATTTATTGTAATAATCATCATATTCTATCAATATAGAATTTATTTTCATTGAACATTTTCTTTCTTTCATGGTTTTATCATATTCCTAACCAATATAATCCAGGATTTTTAGATTCCTGTTGGTTGAATCGGTGGTCATGGAAGTGGCCAAGGCCTATTTAACTAGAAAGTGAAAATGCTTATTGTTCTTTCCGTGTAGGGTAGATGTACATGTAAAGTGGGAGGATATATGAAACCTGTCTCCAAACTTTACCAGCTGCCACATAGGATTCAGACTCTTTTGTCTCCTCTCTTTCCCTCGAAAATATTCAACTTTTTAACAGTCTTAAAGAAGAAGAAAAAAGCTAGTTCTACGTTACACAAACTAAGAAATTTTTTTGGGCAAAATGCAATTCTATTTTTACTTGTGCAAAATGGTAAAATTGATTGATTTGATAATGGATAATGGATTTTTTTTTGGGCAAAATGCAATTCTATTTTTATTTGTGCATCATAAAATTAGTTTTAAAAAAATGTAACTTAAAGAAGAAAAATGAAAGGGTCGTACAGTTTACTCTCTAATTTATAGGTGTGCAGTGAAACTTTCCACCCAGTTTATTAAATTAAGAAGCATTGTACAACTATAGACTTAAAGAGATAAATTGTATTTGATCCAAAATTAAAAGAATATCACTCTATTTCACTCCTCTTTTCCTTACCAAAGAGCAAAGACTATGCAAGGGGTTCCTTAATTTCTGGTATCAATCATTTATTATCATTTGTTCTATAAATCTTTAAACAAAAAATAAAATAAAAATTACGGGTCATTTATTCATAATTAAAAAAGGTAAAAATAAAGGCCTTAGATTGCAAAGTGCAACGTAGAAGCCATTTTTTTGGTCTTGGGCCACTCTGTCTGTGGCATCCTACAAATACAGACAATAGTCCCTAACTCCCTACAGTTCAGAATAGATGAATCTTTTCCGTGTAGAAGCACTTCTTCATTTGTCTCAACAGCAACAAACCATTGCCTACATTTCATGATATTTATTTGTGTCTTTCCTTTCTTTCAATTCAGACACCCATGTTTTGATTTGACTGCCCATAGTATGACCCGTAAATCATGAAATAAAAAAAAATTATGCATAACGTCTTAAGAGAAATTCTAATATGGTCACAAGACCAAACAAATAGTGTTTGATCACACACACATAAACAAGTATTTTTTTAATGATGCAAAGAAACTTGATAAAAAAATAATTAAATATTTTGAAGATAATATCTTATGTGAGTGTGTCCAAAGACTATTTATTTGGTCTTGTGACCATAGAAGAATAGCTCACGTCTTAAAGGCACATGTTATACTTTTTTGAAAAAAGAAATAATTTGCTATGAATATTGGTCGACTCAAAGATAAGACCGCTTGAATCTAAAAAAAATAGTTTATCCGTTTTAAAATGACGGATTAGGAATAAGGGTATCATAAAAAAGAAAGATAGAAGAGAAATTTCACTTAATAAGATAAAGAGATGAACTATTTTTACACACTAATTAATTGTTCTACTCAATTTTATACAAATGTATTTAAAAATAAATTACTTTATCTTAACACGCGTTTAACTATGATCAATTTTTATCATCATAAAATCAAACACATTTATTCTATTTTTGGAATTGCGATGCTATGCGCAGAATTACGGTAAAAAGTTGGAGTTAAGTAGAATCTCCACATTGAAATTTGCATTAGATTGAAAAAAGATCTGCCACCGCGGATCCAAACATATTGTTAGTACGGATATGATTTTAGGGTGACAACAATTGAGTTTAGTGTGTGTTTGGTTCTGCGGTGTATAAAATTGATTCTGACTGAATTTATTCTGCCTGAATTGATTAAACAAAATGAATGTTTTTTGGATAGTTTTGATTAAAACTACTTTTGAATGCATAATTACCAAAAATGGGTATTGTTGGAGAAAGGGTGGGAGAAATATGGTAATTGAAGAGGGCAGTGAAGGAAATTAATGGTGATTTAATGTAGAATTGGTTTTAGTTGACTCAAAAGCTATGAATTGTAGCTTCAAGGAGGAGTGCTTTTGAAGGATGGAAGCAATTCTGAGAAATCAAAACAAACATGATGGAAAACCCAATTTTCATTGTGAAGGAGGACTAGAAGCGTTTTTTGCTTTCTAAAAGCCAAACCAAACAAACGCTTAGTTAAGTGTGTTGAATATAAAATGTTTTATGTTTGAATACATAAGACTAAAAATGAATTGAAAAATAGATTTGAGTGTAAAAATCACGACTTGAGTCAAAAGTTACAATCAATTATATTAAAAACATCTAAACATACTTCTTTTTTATAGGGAAAAAACATCTAAACTTACTTAAAATCAATTTTGGCATCACCAAAAATATCATCCAACATACACTTAATCAAAACAATACAAGTCATCCTCGTTCAATATTAGCATTGGATTGAATGAGGAATTATCAAGACCATGATGACACCATTATTTTAAGTAGAGTTTTTGCTAAAATTATAGTAGACAATTGTGTAATTCTATCAAACTAACCGTGAATTCAATCATGTGCTAAGCAAACACAAGTTTTCCAATGATCTTAAGTTGTTCATTGACAAAGTGATGATATTTAAAATAAAAAATGATAAATTCTGGTTCACAAATCATTAGCATTCTATCATAAAAGGCACTCGAGTTGCACTTATTCCAAGTGGGGCAATGTCATGCTAGATGAGGTATGGTGGTGTTGTATCTGTGTGAATTTTGAGTTATGAACTGCCATTTAAAGTGGGGAATAGGACACAAACTCTAACCTCACAATGTGTAGTCTACATTTATGGGACCCGTCAGCCAAATCAAGTTCAAAGAAAACGTCCTACTCAATTGAATTGTCATAGTCACTCACTCAAGACCAGAAACCAACCACCAGTGCCACTCTTTTATGGCCAATTGTTTTACAAACACTCAAAAGAGATCACTTCATCATCTTCACCATCTCTGCTATGTTATTGACATGAAGACAAGCAACTTGATTGAAGCAGCATGAAAGAGACACACAACAAAGCCACTGATATGATATCATATGGCCCATTTATTTGACCAGCATCACTTGTGTGTAAGAAAAGCCAGCAAAACTTTCATAAACAAAAAGAAACAAACTTTAATCAGATGGTGTGTGAAATGAAACAAAAAATAAATCTTCTCCAAACATACAGTAGAGTAGTAAATTTTTTTCACTCAATTGACTGTGCATGGACAACATAATAGGTTGGCAGAACAAAAAGTATGTCATCAGTCATCACTCCACTAGTTTCCATGCAATAACTCACTGTTTTACGTCATTTACCGATCACAGAAGCACATAGTGGAAAAAAGATCTTCAATACTCAATCAAGTGCCACATAGAAGACTGTGTGACCCATTATACTGACACTTTCCTCAATCACACTTTGTGCAGCTAAAAATAAATAAATTATTGCCCATACAATGTCAAGTTGGGAAGAAACTGCATTTACATTGGATGAAAATGAATCTATTTTGCATAGACAAATCCTAAGAGTGCACATCTCTGCAACTTGCAGATGCTGAGAAAAAATTATAACCCCTGACTGAGTCAGAAAGTTAAGATAAAAAAACCCATATTTGTACGAATTCAATCATGTACGAGAAAATCAGTCAAAGAGTAAAGTGAAGTGAAATAAACTTTTTGATATTTAGACAAATTTAAACCCATACAAAACAAATTTACAGAGTTACAAGACTAGTAGCAACACTGCAACAGCAAAAAAAAGCATTTCCCTTCCCATTTTACAAGTCCATAACCTTGATCACTGGTTTGCCTAAGAATACCATTGCAACATTAACATGCTACCAAAAAAAAAAAAGGAAAATCAATTGGAAGAAAAATAAAGGAAAAGGGCGTGTGGAACTAAGACCAAACTGCTAAAAATACAACCCAAATGATAATTAATTTAATTAATCATCCAAAAATCTTGTATTGCAGAGCTAAGTGCTGATAACAAACAAATCCAATCTGCATAGCTTCTTCACCAAGCAAAACATCATGAATTGAAGAACTTCACTGGCATGATTCATCAACAGCTTATAGACAATTAGTTGTTCCACACCAGAGAAAAAAAAAACCAGGTGGAAGAAACCCTTTCCCCATTTTGAGCCAATATCATCAAATCAACGCCAAGAAGAAACAGTCAATAGAGGAACATCTTTCCAAGCCAAAGACAAAAAAGCAGGTTGAGATTCAACAAGAGAATACAAAGAACTATAACTATAATTCCACAACAATATCTTAGCTTGACTAATTGCATAATGACTCAAACCCACTGATTCAAAACCACAGCTTTCCATCAAAACCTTCCACTGTTCTCTATCCTCCATCCTCTCCCTCACACCAACCACACCATCAATTCTCCTACCAAGCAAAAGACTCTCTACCTGAAACCTCTCGGGTGAATCCAACGCCATGTTCGGCTCCAAACTCTCAAAAAAAGCAGCAAAATAATTAAAAGCAGTTTCAAATCTTTCAACAAAACCAACCCGAGTCGTCAAACTAGCTTCATATTCACCTAAAGTAACAATTTTAGGATTCAATGATTTCGCCAAACGAAGCGCTTTTTCAACGGAATTCATATTCTCATCCAAAAGATTATACAGCTGAAGCATGAAATTAACAGCTAAAGCCTCATTTGGTTGAATACAAAAGCTCGATTCATCAAGAAGCTCAATAGGCGTAAGAATCGGTGTAAACTCAAAATTTAACTCTAGAAGTTTAGCAAACTCAGATAATCGATTACCGGTAGCTGAAATCGATGAAACTGGTGAAGTTCCTAAAGCCATAGCAGGTATACCAGAAATCCTCACACTATTAGGTTTACCAGAAGAACGAGTTGCAAATGCTTGTAACAATGCAGCCCATTGAATCCCTTGAACAATTCCAAAATCAACTATATGAATATTGTTGGATCCTTCTGTTGCTTCGAGAATTGCTTGATTCGCAGTTAAATGTGCAAACTTTGAATATGGGCATGCGTCATTTAGGGCTTTGTAAGAGAGTGTTAACTCTTCCCATGTAGTAGAACAAGAATTTGAAGAAGCTATTGAAGATTGTGCGGTGATTTTGTTGGTTAAAGCTTGTGAGAAATAGAATGAAACTCGTTGATTAGGGTTTCCATTTTGTGAAATTGATTTGTTGAGATGGGTTAGGGTTTCAATGGCTTGATTTGGTTTTTGGGTTTCGATTAAAGAAGCGATTTCAGTTAGGGTTTTTAGAAGTGGGTTTGTGGAAGATGAAAACAACGATGTCGTTTCGGTAGTGTTGTTGTCGTTTTTGCGTTGCGGTGTGGGTGGTTGGATTGGGATTTGAAGCGGTACGGTGGCGGGTAGAAGAAGATCCGGTTGAGGTGACAGTCGGGTCGGGCATGAGGAAAACGGGTTGAGATGGAAATCGGAGTGGCTGTCGGCGGCGGACATTAAGGTATCCATCCAGTCGTCGGAGTCGAAATCGGAGAAACGGAAGGTGGTGGAGTGAGGATCGAGTGGTGAAGGGAAGTTGAAAGCGGGATCGGTGTTTTCCGTACCCGACCCGACTTGAAATGGGTCGGTGAAATCGGTAGGTGGAAAAGACAAAGGTGGTAGTGATGAAGAAGAAGAAACTGGAATGTTGTTGTTGTTGTTGTGCCATGGATGTAGTGAGACAGAGAGAGGGTTTGTGATACCTAGGATGTTTTGGTGATGATGATGTTGTTGATGGTGTTGTTGTTGTTCATGTTGTTCTTGTTGTTGTTTTTGGTTGATGACTTGTTGAGCTATTGCCATTAGGTTTCCACTGTCAGCGCACATGTAAGCCATTCCCACCACCTGCAAATTCAAAATATTCAGTTATACAAGTTCTTTATAGAAAGAAAAAAAAAAGTTGAGTTTTAGATGTATGAGAAGGAGGGAACCTGTTGTGTAAGATATGGTGATTGATGATGGTGTAATAGATTGGTTTGGGTGTGGATGTGTAAAAGTGTGAGTGTGAATGTGAAGTAGAAAAGAGTGAGTAAGGTGAGAGAGTGGGTTTTGATTGATTGGACCGTTGAAGTGTGTGATTTGGAGTGGAGAGAAGAGAGGCAAGGCAACACTCACTCACTCGGGAGGGAGAACCTAGAACATTGAACGACTATAAAATGAAAATGTCTTTTAAAATGGGACCATCCTCGTGCTCTTGGTCCCACACCCACTCTCTTACATTTTTATTTTTTAGGAGACTAGCTTATACCAATTCATTGAAAATCAAGCCCCATGTACACGACTAATTTGAGTTTGTTTCTTGGTGCAACAATTATTTGTCATGTTTTACTTATTTTTTAACCGAATTCTAAAATAAATAAGGTCATTTTTCTTAAGCATTAAAGGGTTAACACCAAAAAGATAAAAGATGGTACATTCAAGAACAAATGCGAGCTAGCTAAAGATGGATTACCATCACTAAAGTATGAGGGTTCTATTTGCTTGCCTTCGACAAAGCTCGGTCATGAGAGTTTTAAAAAAATGAATTGCATTCAAACAAAATGCTCCAAATTCGGCAATGTCATTGTTGCCTTGTTGAAAATAATCCAGTGCTTTCTTTGAGTTTAGACAAAATCCATATTCTCCAATTGGAGATCAGACACCCACAATATAGCATCATATAGACAATGCTTCCTCAACTTCCATCGAACACGATGGAGAGAACCAAAGAGTCTTTACGAGCATAAAACGACCATTTTTACCG
>Ga0315914_1006090_pt1 | contig 17250 bp, 10 predicted proteins | sample MpolenodulesMG_FD_203920 | JGI IMG/M metagenome (GOLD analysis project Ga0315914, IMG submission 203920) | Medicago polymorpha root nodule microbial communities from Los Angeles, California, United States - elongated nodules | ecosystem: Host-associated > Plants > Roots > Nodule | place: USA...
GCTTATTTATGCAAAACAACTTATTAGGATCTCTTTTTTCAAAATAACTTATTGAAAACAGCTTATTTATGCAAAACAGCTTATCAAGATCTCTTTTTTTAAAATAACTTATTCAAAACAGCTTATTAGGATCTCTTTTTAAAAAACAACTTATTTAAAAATATTGTATATGTTTCCGGATTACTTCTGAATAAGTTGTTTTGAATAAACTATTTTTTAAAAAAGATATCATAATAAGCTATTTTGTATAAATAAGTTGTTTCGAATAAGTTATTTTGGAAAAAGAGAACTTAATAAGCTGTTTTTGCATAAATAAGTTGTTCTGAATAAGCTATTTTTTAAAAAGAAGTCGTAATAAGCTGTTTTGCATAAATAAGCATGTTTTGAATAATTTATTTTGAAAAAAGATATCTTAATTAGCTGTTTTGCATAAATAAGCTGTTTTGATTAAGTTATTTTGAAAAAAGAGATCCTAATAAGCTGTTTTGCATAAATAAGCGGTTTTGAATAAGCTATTTTTTAAAAAGAGGTCGTAATAAGTTGTTTTGCATAAATAAGCTGTTTTGAATAAGTTATTTTGAAAGAAGAGATCTTGATAAACTGTTTTGCACAAATAAGTTGTTTTGAATAAGTTGTTTTTTTAAAAAAAGAGATCCCAATAAGCTGTTTTGAATAAGTCGTTTTGAAAAAAGAGGTCCTAATAAGCTGTTTTGCATAAATGAGCTGTTTTGAATAAGTCGTTTTGAAAAAAGAGATCCTAATAAGCTGTTTTGCACAAATAAGCTGTTTTGAATAAGTTATTTTGAAAAAAGAGATCCTAATAAGCTGTTTTGAATAAGTTATTTTGAAAAAAGAGATCTTGATAAGTTGTTTTGCATAAATAAGTTGTTTTCAATAGGTTATTTTGAAAAAAGAGATCCTAATAAGTTGTTTTGCATAAATAAGCTGTTTTGCATAAATAAGCGGTTTTGAATAAGCTATTTTTTAAAAGAGGTCGTAATAAGCTGTTTTGCATAAATAAGCTATTTTGAATAAGTTATTTTGAAAAAAGAGATCCTAATAAGCTGTTTTGCATAAATAAGCTATTTTGAATAAGTTGTTTTGAAAAAAGAGATCCTAATAAGCTGTTTTGCATAAATAAGTTGTTTTGAATAAGTTATTTTTAAAAAAGATATCATAATAAGTTGTTTTGTATACATAAGTTGTTTTGAAAAAAGAGATCCTCAAATGGTTGAGTAAAAAAAAGTGGATATGGTTATAGATTTAGACATCCAACAAAAAATCGGATTTATAAAAGTGGATAACCGACCATTTTAAAATAAATCGGTTAATTTATGTGTGCAATTATCCGGTTATTTGTATATGGTTTTGGATTTGGATGTGGTTTTAACCATATAACTGGATATTTTGCACACCTCTGGCACTGGCCAAGTGTTGTTCCCTCTGGGAATCGAATCCGGTATTTCCCGGGTACTTCTTTAGAAGGAGCTTCTTGCCACCGAAGCCCAAACAACTTGATTAATGTACTATTTTTCATATGACTAATTTATAACTCTTAATTTCTTGTTATTAATCGGAATGTGAGTAAATATACCCATTGTCCTATGCGGAAACAAAGTTGATGTGTGGAATACGCATATTAGACGAAAACAAGTTAAATTTCATAGGAAGAAGAGTCTAAAATACTACGAAAATATCTGAAAAGAGTAACTATAATTTCTAGAAACCTTTCTTGCACCTTGCTAAGAAACTTGTAGGGTACGTAACTAATTAATCAAATAAGCTTTATTTTTATTTTTGAATATTGATATGCCAATGTCAAGTATGATGAGGGGTAGCAAATTATTTATCGATTCGCCATGTGGTTTTTAATTTGTAGTGATATTAACCTCCACTTTGTTGAGATGCCTGCTTATGCTCCTCCAGAAGAGCAGCTTTCGTATGGACCTTAGTGGGTTACTCCCACCGCTTAGTAGGCATCTTGAGCAACGTTTTAAACATCGGTCGCAGTCGAGTGATTTCAGATGTTATGTTACGTTTTAAATATCGGTCGCAGTGGAGCGATTTCAGATGTTATCTCTATCTCTATATACATGTATTTCAAGTTACATTTTGCCTATGTGTCACCTTATCAATGTCCCACTTTCTAACTAATCTCCCATACTTATGTCATGTGGCTTCCTTTTGTTCTTGATTCTTTACTAGTCATTCCTTACTATCTATCTTTCATTTTCCACCAGTTGCAAAAACACTTCATTTACTTCACTTCATGCAAGTTACACAATGAATGCATTATAATCCATTTTTATTAATATTGAGGGGTTACATTTTAAAATTATTCATATTCTTAATCAATCCTCTTACACACACAAGTTTACTATAAAGCTCCTCATTTTTTTCTAAGCTTTTATATATATGTTGCTTATGTTATCCTTTTCATTTCTTCTTCCATTTCATTTTTTGATAGTTTTGATTTTCTCTTCAAGCTTTGTGTGTGTTTTTTTTTCTATTTCTATAATTTTTCGTATTCTCTAATGGATATTTTTTGGGAAAATGGGGAGTTTTGTTGAAAGGACAATTCATATATGAAATGGTGATTGTATTTTTTTTCATTGAAATTAAAGTCTTTTTTCATTATTATTTTTATTTAACATTGTTATGAGATCAAGAGTTTACTAAACATGTGGAAGGAAACATATTAAAAATGCATAAAAAATGAATATTTTTTTATTCATTTTTATTCCAAGCCAACATGTGGTTGTTGCTATAACCATTAGAGATTTTTCCTTCTCAACTAATTGACATAAGATGGAGGAGGATTTGGATGGATCTTATAAGAAACTCAAAACTCTCAGCACCAAAAATGATAAAGGGTCGAACAAGAGAAAGTAAGAATCTTTATCCATATGTGTTAGTTTAATTTGATCAAGTATTTGTGTCTTTGTAATAAGAGAAAATACTCTTATTATATTTTTAATTGAATAGTTTCTTATAAGAACAAGTATCCTAGGTAACTAATTGTAGAAGCACACATTTATTCAAGGCCTAGGTAACAAATTGTAGAAGCATGCATCTATTCAAAATTTTAATGGAATGTTCTTGATCTTCGTGAAATGGGACAGTCAAAATCATGTTTTGATCATTTACATGAAAATTTAACCCTTGACCATAGAATTGACTGACCTTCATACTTTCCATCCATTGAGTTTCCTACAATTAAGAGTAAATTTGGATGCATCTTATGAAATTGTCTAACTATACTCACATTCTTTTGGGGAAGTTTTATAATTACCTTATTTTAAGGATAATTAAATGACTTTATTGCAATTTAGCTGTTTTCTTTTAATTAAGGTTTAATAAATTTATTAGCAATATTTTTCGATTTAATTTAATAAAGTTTATATGGATTTTATATATTTGAAAGTGTTTATATCAATTATATATTTGTCTTCTATATTTATATTGTAAAGTTTGAGTTACTCTTAATCTAGCATTGTGATGATATGGTACCTCAAAGACCTTCCCATAAATTAAATTTGACTCATTATTCTTAAGCTATGATTATGCATATGCTTCACCTCTAAAAAAACATTCTCCCATATAGTATAACTTCTCACCCTTTCTTATTCTCTAATCCGTCTAATCTAATAATTATAACAATGCAAGTAATTTTAAGTTACAAAACTTATCATCCTTTCTTAATATATTAATAGTTATTATTTATCCTCCATTAAAAAAGGCATAGAGAGTAGAAAATGTGAAAAAGAGTTAGTAAGAAAATAGAATGAGAAATGAATTAAAAGAAGTGTTCGGAATGATTTTTTTGGAGTGCAGTGTTGGATTAGAGGAAGATGTGAGGTAATTATGTAGCGTATAATTGAAGAGTTGTAAACAAATAATTTCGGGGGTCTATTTTAATATATTATAAGTTATAAGACAAAAACTTGGAATGAGAAACGATGTTAATGATGATGATTTGTTGGGTGAACGTATGCATTATTGAGTCATATGTTCATGCATTCATAAGTTGTTGACTAGGACATTGGTATCCAACGACGATGACTAAGATATTTTGTATCCAACGACGATGATTATGATACGGTTGTATCAAGTGACGATGATTGATATCACATGCATATAGAGTCGTTTCTATGGGTATAGCATACATTTGATAATTGGTGAAACGTGTCATATGTGACTATGTGCTTGGTGATTATGTGCATTGGTGAAACTTGGTGATGTATGTGCTTGGTGAAATTTGGTGAATTGTTTGGAGATGTGTACATGATGTTTGTTATTTTTTGTGATACTTGTACACTGGTGATTTAATTGATAATAGTTATTTTGGTGATAGTAATGAAGTGTGAATTATATGCATGTGATTTGGTGTTTCTTTGGTGACGATGATGTCCTTGCTTATACTTTTGAAATGATGAATTGTATTTGTTGAGATTGATTAAGGTAAATAAAAAATGAGGTGAGAAATTCTTGGATTGGTTGATGTTATTAAGATGTTAACGTTTGGTTTGTCCCAAATCAGTTAGATATGACTTTCGATAAGGTGAATAATTCTACTATCATGCATATTTTCCACCAAACTTCCAGGCATATTTTCACTGTAAAGAATATGTTCTTGATGTGGACATATGTTGTCTGATTGTGACAAGTCCAATGTAAATATTGCACTACAACACACTACATCAGACAAAGGATGAATCCAGATTTGCTGCACTAAAAAACACGTGGGAAACTTGGAATGAGAAACGTTTGTTTTTCATCTATTCTTCTGTTTTACTGCAGTAAGTATGGATTTGGTGCTTCGATTGTTCATCCTATTTTTTTTATTCTAATGATAGATTTCAAGAGGGGTGCTTAGAAAGATAGATGATAATTAGATTCAGATGCTTGGTTATGAAGTTATGTAAAGCTAAATGCTTGGTGATATTCATCGGTCTTTAAAGAGCCAAAAGGATTCTTAATACTTCTTAACAAGACATAATTTGAAAAAGAAAAAAAACCAAAATTAATTTCCTTTGTATTTTTTTCTTTCTTTAATACTTCTATGCTGTTTGTTCTTGCCCTTTGATTTTGAACATGATCTATAGTACCTACCAAAAGTAAGGAATTTATAAAAAAAAAAAGAAAAAAAAAAAAAGGAGGATCTGGGTTTCTAAGCGTGTTTCAGAAACAAGAGTATTTCCTTTAATTTGTGCTTCACAAGAAACGGGTTCCCTCAAGTTGGGATCACATTATGCATATAACAAGCTAAGTATCATGCAATGTTACAACTGAGGAGGTAGACCAATGAAATGTTTCTTTGCTTGAGAAAGAAGGATACAACCAAACATAAGAGCATGCGATATCTCGATGTAAGAACTATGTATTTCAAATGACTGGTAGAAGACAGTTATCCAACTAAAAAGCACCTGATGCAGCTTAAAATTGTGCACAGATGATGGTTGATAATACAAATTACTAAGAACATAATGATTTCAGAATTTAGCTTTAACCATCAACACACAAAAGAAACGGAATTGAAATGTTCAATTCCGATTTTGTTAGAAAAATCACAGTTAAAATCTGGAAGTTTATTTCAGATTCTATGCATTTCAGCACCACAATCCACAGATCAGTCAATAAATACATTCCCGAGAAAAGACACCTCACAACAAAACAATCACAAGTTTAAGCAACCACCAGCACATGACAAAGTTGAATTCAACAAAAACTTCCTCTAAACTAGACCCAAGCACTTGTACACCAGAAAGCAGAATAAAATTCCTAAAACCTGAACTCTAAAAACAGTAACGAATCACAAAATCCCAGAAAGAAAATTTCATCAATCCAACAACTACCACCTAATGCTGATACACAACTACTTACAATCTCGTCGTTTAGATGGTAGATACCTTTGGAACATCAACAGGAAAGTGGTCAATCTCATCTAACCAAGGGTTTTTCTCCTTCACAGGGTTGATTGTCCTGAGAGCCTTCCACACTGCACTGTTACACTTGAATCCAGAACCAAATGCTATTTGCCATGTTCTATCTCCCCTCTTAATTCTCCCTTTGGCTTCTGTGTAAGCCAATTCATACCAAAGTGAACTGCTAGATGTGTTTCCAAAACGATAAAGTGTCATCCTTGATGGCTCCATATGCCATGGAGATAGCTGCAAATTTTTCTCCAGTTCATCCAAAACAGCTCTACCTCCGGCATGGATGCAAAAATGTTCAAAAGCTAGCTTGAAATCAGGAATATAAGGTTTTATCTTCATCTTGAAAAGTTTCTTCCCAACCAATGTAGTGAAGAACAGTAGTTGTTCTGATGTTGGAAGTACGAGAGGCCCTAGTGTAGTGATATTAGTTTTTAAAGCATCACCGGCAACTGCCATAAGATCTTTTGACAAGGTAACACCAATCTTGCCATTGGCATCTTCTTCTTGGGTTACGCAGCTAAAACACTTGTCATCAGAAGCCTTGTTAGTGCGAACCGTGGTGATCAATTGGTATTTTGATCTTCTTCTGTCTGAGGTTTTATTGGAAAGCAGAACCACAGCTCCTCCCATTCGAAACAAACAATTAGAAACAAGTTTCGACCGATCGTTTCCAAAATACCAATTCAATGTGATATTCTCCATGCTAATGACCAATGCATACGAATTAGGATTGGCCTGAAGAAGATCTTTAGCAAGATCAATCGAGATCAGCCCCGCACTGCAACCCATCCCACCTAGGTTGTAGCTCTTTATATTCCCTCGAAGCTTGTAATGATTGACAATCATTGAAGATAGCGACGGAGTTGGGTTGAACAGGCTACAGTTTACAATCAGAATTCCTATATCTTTAGGCTTTACTGAGGTCTTACTAAATAGCTCATCAATGGCACCAAACATCACAGTCTCAGCTTCTTTTCTAGCTTCTTTCATTGAAGGGTTAGGAGGAAAGTTAAGAACAGCCTCTGGAAGATAAGTAGATTCCCCGAGTCCCGATCTCTCAAGAATCTTTCGCTGAAATTCGAGATTTTCCTCCGTAAAAGTTCTGATCATCCTAGACTGATCCATAAATTTCCTTTTTGTGCACTTACGCGATTCTTCAGGCTTGTAACATGAGAAATCAACAAGGTACACCGGATTCGGACGAGTCAAAAAGTAAAGCGTGGACAGAAAAACAAGGAGAGTTGAACAAAAAACGACAGATACCAAATTGTATTGTAGATGCTCCCAAATATCATAAAAGTCTTGGATGGAAAAAGTGGATATCTGAGCAGCAATCAACACCACAAGTGGGGAAAGAAAAAGGTACATTCCATGAGTGATTAGATAGTGATAACCAAGTTTAACATACTTCAATTTAACAGATTTCTTGAAATCAGGTAAGTTCCTGGATGAATTTGGCATCAAGGGTGTATCCAGTCTACCATTTGTCATTTTTGCCCTGTTCAAAAGTTAAATCAATCTACTTTGATTACATATTTTCCGTTAATGGAAAAATCATGAGTGACAACAAAAGGGTATTTAATCACAAAAATATATCTTTAATGCATAATTCATTCTTGTTAGAATTATAGCAAATTCCCTCCAAAAGATCCATTTTCAGTAACAGTAACAATTTCTACTAATGTACATTAAAATTAATAATCAACAAAAATGCTTAATTTACATGCATTGAACAGTACTCAACATAAAAATCAAGTGGAATCGAAAATAGACTGAAAAGAACACAAACACACAGAATGAACTAAAAATAAAGCTTTTTAGTTTCATTATTTAACAAATCTTTGTGTATAAATCCACAATGCATTCATTCTGGAAAAAGATTGTAGATAGATACAAGTGAAACAAAGAAGAAGCATGAAATGAGTAATGAAAAATTGAAAACATGGGAAGAGGCTAATGTTGATGTGAAACAAAACCCAGTTCACAAAATTGTACCTTGAAGACCAAACTCACCAGAGATCCCAGTGCCCAGTAATGTCTTCTGAGAGAGAGAGAGAGAGAGAGAGAACAAGGAGGAATAATTGTTTATTAGTAAAAATTTATCATGCAGAAAGAAAAATATGAAGGACAGATAATATTAAAAGGAAAATGCCAAAAAAAAAATCAAATTAATAGAGGGAATTATCTAGCGTATTAAGTGTAGGAGGTTAAGAAATTTAGAAGTCTTTTTTTTCATTTGAGGTTTTTTTTTTTTTTTTAAGGGTAGTTCAGTGGCTAGAATTTACCTTATAAAATGAATAAGTGGGGTGTCTGGGGTTCGAACCCCGGCCCTTGCATATAATAATGCATTGTCCTATCAACTGAGCTATACTCACGGAACTTTAAAGTGAATTAGTGGATGTTTGAAGTTCAAACGTCGACTTCTATATTTAACAATGCATTATTTGTGTCAACTGAACTATACTCACAAGGACTTTTTCATTTGAATTTAACATGCTCGAACAATTAATCCTTGCAGCGCAAAAGTTATATCATTTCAAAATAAAAATAAATGGATAAATTTGAATATTCTTAATTCTTAAATTAGACAAATTTATGTGCTTCGAATTTAAGATCTTAAAATGTTATGTGATGCGTAAATATCACGTGGTGTTTGTCACTTTGTTTAAAAATAACCTTTTTAAATATGTATTAATTTTTTCTTTGAAGGAAATATGTATTAATTGTTTTTTATTAAATATATTCATATCACTACCCCAAAAAATAAAAATATTCATATCGAATTTATGATTTTTTTTGACAAAATAAGTTTATGATGTCGACAATTATAAAGCAATTTCAGAAAAACTAGTACACGTTGATATTATTTTCTACAACCACGTTGATAAATTTGTTTTTTTAAGGAACGTTGATAAATTTGTTATTATCAGTAAGTTTACCTTTCTTGTTGATAACATTGATGAATTGCTTTTTTACTCGACATCGGTTAATTACATAAGTAGATAAATACATCTTCCGATTATTATTATAAACAAAAATTTATTTTTTAAATTCATTTAATAAATAATCTATATGGTCTATTATATAAACCATATACATAATTTATTTAAAAAATGAATTTTTCCTTATAATAATTATCGAAAGATGTAAGAAATTTTTATATGAAAAATAAATGAGGCCTAGAGCGAGAAGTCTTTTTGAATGGACGAGTATCAGAGGCTCGGAAAGGAAGTGAATGTTAGTGGTATGGGTGAAATAGGAATTGCAAAAAGCATGGACGTTTACTACTATTTTACAATTTTTTTTTAAGGAAATGTTAACTAGTCCTTCTAAGACATTACTTAAAGATAAAAGTATAGTAAGAATTTTTTAAAACTTGTGTAATCAAATATTTAAAAGTGTTCCTTTAAAACAAAAACAAAATTATAAGTGTAAAAAATCTTGTCTTCAATGTAAAACTTACTTTGTTTAATGTTAGTAGTTAATTTTTTTTAAATAATGTTAGTTGTTAATTGTTAAATTAAATATTTACTTTTTGTTTGAATTTAAATCCGGATTTCCAAATCTTTTACTTTTAATTCAAATCAATCAAACTAACATCAATCTTTTCTTGTTTTCAAAGTATACATGGAAATTGCAAGGCAATGATTGTTGAATCAATATGTTAAATCATCCACAAAGTTGTGAGTTTAACTTTTGGATAATAACGTGAGAATCTTCTGAGATGGTGAAATTGTCTTATTTAAATATTAGTTTGAAATGTATTTTTTTTTTGTTATATCTTTACTTTGAAATGTTTGTACCATTTATCCTTTTTTTACACAAAACAAGCGACATTCATTCATTCTAATTGACAGAGTACATCGATGCAATATAAATTTGCTAAAAACAAGAATTTGTGAACAAACTCACAGCATCCATGTTAATAGCATAAAACGACAAAGTACGTAAGCTTACAAATATGACTAAATTAAAATCTTCAGAATAGTCATGCCCCCAGATCTGCAACGTTGATGATGCCAAAGTCATTGGTTGGATCTGCACTGGATTGAAGCTGATCTAACAATCTGAACCGAGCAAACACTTGAACAAGAGGAAAAAGACAAACAACGTCGCACAAAGACGACAAACAAAACAGCGTCGTACTAAGACGACGAAATCATGAAAGAAAAACCTAATTCGATGTGAAAATCACTTATTTAAATAAAAGGGAAGGAGTAAAACGATTTAAAGGGGTGTTTGAGGTCAAAAATTGACCCTAAGCCACCCCCTATTTGGTGGATGAAGGAGAAGAAATTCGGGTTTTAGCTAGCTGACGGCTCACAAAAGAGAGAGGGGGTGTATACCATTTATCCTTATTTTGAAACTTGATTGTTATTTTGGCTAGTATTTGATGAATATAAAATTTTGGGTTAAATTTGAACTGGAAAAAGTTACACCGAAATTTTAAAGTAAAGATACAAGAGTGAAATTTAGTTGGGGCTCTTACAATTTTCGTGCAGGTCAATTTAGCTTTATGATAAAAATCTAAAGTAATTATATATATTTTTTAGAGCGAGGATAAATTAGTCATTGATTTAGTATAATAGAGAGATTTAAAAAAATAAAAAATAAATAAAAGATTTAGTATAATAGAGAGACCGATTTGTCCTTGATATGATGACAATGTCATGAACTACTTTAAAGTTTTATTATTGTTAAAGACTAAATTGGTTCAAAGACCGATCTGTCCTTGATATGATGATAATGTCATGAACTACTTTAAAGTTTTATTTTTCTTAAAGACTAAATTGATTCAAAAATTGAGAAGGATCAAAATAACTCTTTCACTCAAGATATAATGAGAAATTATATTTCAAAAAATACTAAAATATGATCATTTTCCACGGGTTTTTTTAGTGGAAAGAAGGTTTCGATAGAAAGATAAGACATTTTTTTAATCCAAAACAAAGACAATAACAAGAAACTTTAAATTAAGTTAGATGACCCTTGATACAATTTTGCTTAAAACTAACACAAGATTAACAACGAAGGCATGGCTTAAAAGAATGGATTAATCTTGGACAGCCTGATAAATTGAAGTTGGAATTCTAGTTAAGAGATGTGCTATTAGTTAGCGTTTGTGTGCCTACTAGTGCCTAGTAGTGCCTCAAAAAGATTTTGGGTATGTCCGGCAAGACCCATGTTTGAGATTATAGTTTATAGTTTGTGTCTTACAAATTAATTTTATTAGAAAAGACTGGGTTGGTTATTGTCACTTTCACAAGAGCTTATAACATATTTTTATTAGCTTATATCGCTTTTTGATAAACTAATTCAAGTAACATATAACTTATATCTTTTTATTATTTATCTTAATTTTACCTTTTAATTTTAATTAAAAAAATTAAACATTAATTAAATGTATCATTTTTATGTCATTTCATATTTATAAATTAGTTCAACAACTAATTTTATCAAACACTACAAATTCAATCAACTAACTTATTTACTATCAATTATAAGTTAACTTATCAACTATCCACTATAAGTTATATTCGCTCTTTTTTTACCACACATAGTCTTTTTGTCATGGAAGTACATCTCCATGAAGAAGAAGAAAAACTAACTTTTATTTGACATTAACAAGTTGAGGTAGGAAGCAATTAGGAATTGAAATAAATGAGCTCAAGCTAGATTTTACAAGGCCAAAAAAAGGTTTATACAACGGCTTTTTTTTGCTTTAGATAGCGCTTTTGAAGCGCTATGTAATCTTGCGCCGGTAAAGGTTAAATAGCCCTTTAATGTAAGTAAAAAGCGCTATCTAAGGGTGACTTTAGAGAGCGCTTTCAGCTTTAAGCGCCATATATGAGGAGCTTTAGATAGCGTTTTTTCTACAAAGAGTTTGAACTACCATATTGCAAATTCGAGCTACAACATGATGACATACTAACCAAACCTTTGAAATTGAAATTTTTTTAGGAATTGAGAAAAATGTCAAATGTAGTTTCATTTGATTAATTGAACTTGGAAGTGTTTGTTATATAATCCAATTAAAGCTTTGAAAATAATTGTTTCTTTTATGACATTTAAACATTTAACTGATGTGGTACATATACAACTGCATAGATACTTGGTGCATCAATAAAAATGAACAAGGTGTATGCATGCTTCGAAAGTAACGAGTTTGATTAATTTTCTGATGAATGTCAACAACAAAAGTCAGCAAAATGAACCAGACAAAGAGGCATATATGACATAAGAAGATGACTCTAATTCTGATCTTAAGATGTTGATGGTTACGACAGACAGATCGTTAGGAAACTCTAAGATATGCTTGATGATTTGTCTATATTTTCAAAATGAGGTGTGTGTGTGTGTTGTTGATTCTTTCATATTTAATTTGTTGAGTATTTGAAAGATACATGGTTGACTATTCCCACAGAAACTTAGTTGTTGCATGGACTAATTGAGTGATGCATCTAGAAAATAAAATGACACAAAAATATCAGTTTTTATTATGTAGTTTTATATTTTCTTAATTTACTACTAACTTTTAAACTTATATTTTCATCTTAGGTGGTCTTTTATGTTTAATATTAGGGTTGAGTTTTCCCATTCAAAGCTGAAAAGATGTTTCAACGTAGTAGATAAGACTTGTATGAATGTTGTGAGACTTTGAATACCATGTTAAAGTTACAAATTGGCAATACCAATTCACTACGTCATAATAGTAACATAATACTCCATTTTATAAAAGTCTTCATAAGTTGTATCCAGGCAAGGTCTACAACACATTCCAGAAAAAGCTATGAGAGTTGGCATTTGGCAAGGTAGGTGTAAGTAAAGTATCATGTGTTGTTACTCAATTAGAACAACCCATTGATTATCATGTGCTTAATTGGCAAATTATAAGATGAATGACATTTCAATCTCATTGAAAATAGTTCATATGCATTGGAGTAAATTAAGGATGAAGGATCTTAATAGAAGATGAAGAAAATGAAATAAGGGATCAAAGTTTGGACTCGTTGCTGAAATTAATGTAGTGTTCAAATTGTGGATGACGCTTAATTTTTTGGAAAAAGAACGTTGAAGATAGATTCGCGAAATTGCATTTCAAGATACAATGCCAATGTGTCCACCACTTGATAAAAATAAGACGAAAGGATACGATATAGTAGTATATCGCAACCCTTATATTTTGATCATGTGCATGCAATACATTATGCTCTTGGTGTTCATTTAAAGGTTCATCTATGTAACTCTCTCAACTGCAACGCTCAACTAAAAATCTTTTAGACCATTTTTAATAGGAGTGTCTCAAACTTTTAAGATTTGATATATATTAGGTACCTTTATTATGGAGAATTAAAGTGTAACTAGTTTTGACCAACAAAAAAAAGAAAAGAGGGTAACTAGTTAAAATCAACTTTTTTATCAGCACATAAGGAATTGGGTTGACATTTCAGAAGTCGATTTGTTTACCATCTATGATCATTTTTATCAGTTTACTAACTCTATAGGAGGGTCGACAAAGCGACGGTAGTTCATGCAGATGTTTTGGCTATTGTGTGTGTGGATAGTTTGGAACGAAAGAAATAATAGAATATTCAAGAATACCCAAGTTAATATGATAGATCTTATAGAAAAGGTTAAGTATAATTCACTGTGGTGGCTGAAAGCTAACAATGCCAAGTTTGTTTATGGCACGAGTAGATGGTGGTTGGACCCGTTACTTTGTTTGGGCATCGACTGACTTGTTTTTGTAATTATACAGTGACTGCTTGTTCTTTGGGGTGACTTCTTTAATACACCTTGTGCTAAAGAGGATCCATCGCCGTTGTTAATATATTCCATTTTTTATTCTTCAAAAAAAAATCAAGAAGTCTAATAGGTACCCATTTAGAGAAAGAAAATAGATGAAAGGTGGTTTTAACTAGTTACACCCTTAAAACATCTAGTTACACCCAATTTTTTAACTAGTTAAACCCTAAACCCTACCACAATGAAAAAATTGAAAAATATTCAAGGGTATTTTTGTATAATTAGGGTGTAACAAGAAATTTATGGGTGTTACCTATAATTTGTTTTATAAAAGTTGGTTCCACCATCTCAAATCCATGTTATCTTTGTTCTCTTTAATTATTTTTTTTGAATACATACATTAAATTATATATTAATGGAACTTATTTAAGAACTCATTTTAATTTATTACAATTGGAGTCATTGAGTTTCAAATAAATTTTTCAATAAAAAATTATAAACAAATAATTGGACGTGTATGACTCATTTAAAAACTCCTTTTAATTTACTACTACTATAGAGGCTCTCTTTCTCTAGTATAAACCAAATCAATTTGAATTTGGATTGATTTTATAGTTAATATAATATTAATTTCATTTTCTCGAAAAAATCTGCCGATTGTGATTAATTTTCATGCACGTGATACCGTTATTTTACGAGTTCATTACAACTAACTACCATATAGATATTTCTAGCCTTCAAAAATTTTGTATCAAGTGGAAGGAATTCAACACCCATCATCCAGATATACTTGTAATATAATTCATGACTGTTATAAACAACGATAACATTAAATGTAAATGTATTAAAAACATAGAAAAAGTTTACCATCATAAAATGATTGTCATACTTTCAGATTATATAATTTGAACGTTAGTGGTACATATTTGATAATATGAATCGAAAGAAAAACACATACAAATTGAATAAGGAAGGTTTTATAATCACCTTACCTTTGCATTCATACAAAAATAGTGTGAATGAAGTTCCTTGATGATTGGATTGTGCTTTGAAATAACGTTTTTGTCAAAAATGGATGTTTTTGGAGCTGAATAGAGTAGAAGGTGAGAAATGTGGTGAAGTTATATCTTGGTTCTCAAATATATGTGTGTGTGAGTGAGTTTTGGATTATATAATCCAAATGTTGGAAAAACACATTTTAGATTATATAATTCGAATCGAGTTTTTTTTTTTTTTGTTGCAAAAAATGGACTACCAATTCAGAGAAGAGGTTGGAAATAGAGAAATACACATTTCAGATAATTACACTACTCGATATTTGACTACATAGGCTCTAAATGAGAGCCTCACTTGGACTAGAGAGCGCCTTTCTTTAAAAAGTTACTCTTGCACCCATACACTTTCACAACCATCGTAGAAATCCCATTGATTGACATGAACTAATGCTTAGAAGAATATGGTTGTGAAAGTGAAGAACGAAAGTCTTGAAGCATGCACGACATGCACTCTTTGTCATAACTCATAAACTACTCAAAGATGCTACCATGCGTTTTTAAATTTTTTGTTAACCCTTTCTTAATTGTTACTCAATTACCAGGTTTTTCATTCTTTAGTAACCCACCCTGCTCATAATTCTCGATTGCTTTAGCGGAGTAACTATCAAATAGGCGGTGGAGAGGGAAAGAGAAATTTCTACTTCAATTGTGTTTTTTCTCCAAAAAAAAAAAATTGTGTGTTTTCTGTGAACATTTTTTTTTTCTTTTATCATTTCGTATTTCATAAAAGAATGAGATTATTTTTAATGAGCACCACTTTATTTTCAAAGATTTTAGAAATTGCGGGTAATATATAGAAAACATTTACATTTTTTGCAGGGAAAAACATTAAAATTGTAAATTTATATTGATAGGTCAGGCTAAAATGTGTAATCTTTGATGAAATTAAACCAAGTGTTTGTTGAAAAAAATTAAATTGTAATCTTTGATGAAATAAACCAACACATTTTCAGATGCAAAATTTATATCTTTGATACCTTAACATATGCATCAACAAATTCATGGTTTATATGCACTATATTAATCCTTAAAAAAAAAGTATCATATTAATGTTTTACATTTGATCGTAAAACATATTTTATATTCACTGTTATGAGTAACAAAAATATAAAAATTCCTTACAATTTTTTTATTTTTTTAAATTTATTTTGCTAACACTTTTAGTAAATAAATTTACTTATTTTAATTTTAAAAGATAGAAAAATATTTTTATTTAAAAAAAACTAATAATTTAAAGAAAAAATACATCCATAAATGTTGAATTATGTTGTAATGTAAAAATTGTCACGAAAAATATTCGAGAAAAAAGGTCTTTTGTTTTGTTTTGTTGTTACGGTTCTCATGTAAAAGGGATGACATCGAAGTGTAAATTAAGTCTAGCAATTGACCAAAAAAACATTTTAAGTCTAACGAAAAGTTAATTTTTATTAAAAATCGAACTTTTGTTCTCTAGAACTTTGGTTTAAAGAACTAATTAACCACTTGACCTTGATCATTTGGTTATTAAGAAAGAAGGTTAGAAGTTGGAACACATAAATCCTTTATGTATTTTATTTTTATTTTTTCCTTTCAATAAACAATCACTTCACGTAATTATTTATTAGGTCTTGTTAACGAGTATCTCCGGGGCACTCTTTAAGCATATCAAATTTAGCAATTATTCTTTTAAAAAGTCAACAATTACAATTTTCAATACACTCAATATACAACTTTTCATAAAGAACTTACTAATTAAAGTGCTTAAAGAGTGCCCCGGGACACTCGTTAACATTTCCCTTATTTAATTAATATATTTTTTCTAATATCACATGATTATTATTACTCCCTCCGTTTCTAAATATAAGTAAATTTTACTTTTTGAGTTCATTTAATTAATAACGTATGTGGTCTATATTATGAACCACATACATCATTAATTGAATGAACCTAAAAAGTAAAATTTGCTTATATTTAGAAACTGAGGGAGTATTTTTTTTTTTTACAAATATCACATAATTAATAAATTGATCTCATCTATCTTTCTCCAATTTGTTTTTTTATGAATCTTCTTTGAAAATTGTTGTTGACACATATCATAAGGCTGAGACACACAAGTAAAATACGAAATTGACCATCGGCAGTTAACTGCCGAGAATTTCAAAAACCGCTGCAGTTAACTATCGAGGAAAACCTCGACAGTTAACTACTGCCGGTTCCCTTTTTCCTTGGCAGTTAACTGTCGATGCGTCCTGAAGCCATAAAATGGCAGAACCTGTTACATGTGTTTTTACACATTGTTTCAATGCCAAATCCTGAAGTCAATAAGCGAAAATTACCAACAAAATTGAAATTGAAAATATGATACTAATTGACGCATAATGTCGTCGCAAATGTGTGAAAATCACAACTTAATTGGCGCATAATGTGTTCAAATGGCAAAACAAAATTGGCTCAAATTCACAACTTGATTAAACCAACAAACCAATGAACCAATGTCATCAAAATACAAACAACATAATGTCATCAAAATACGA
>Ga0315914_1006092_pt1 | contig 17249 bp, 4 predicted proteins | sample MpolenodulesMG_FD_203920 | JGI IMG/M metagenome (GOLD analysis project Ga0315914, IMG submission 203920) | Medicago polymorpha root nodule microbial communities from Los Angeles, California, United States - elongated nodules | ecosystem: Host-associated > Plants > Roots > Nodule | place: USA...
AAAATTATTATCTTATTATTTTATCGAGTTTTTCAATTTTTTACATTGGCCCAAGTCGGGACCGGACAAATTTATTATTTTAGAGAGTTTATTAATTTACCGAGTATTAATTTAAAGAGTTTATACTGTATTAGTATTTATTCAGAAACATTAAATTTCAATCCCGTGAAAAATAAATTGACACAATTTCCAACACATAACTTTTATCTTTGATACTTTAACATATGCCGTAAGGGCACAAAGTATTGAAGAATGAATTTAACACCATTTTTGAAGATGCATTTCATAAACAGATCCTTAACGTGTTGGTGATGTTTCAGATTTGGACGAACAGGTATTTACAAGACTCACTTGTATGGAAGTCCAAGCATCATTGTCATTGCACCTGATATATGCAAGAAAGTTCTGATTGATGATGTAAACTTTAAGCTTGGTTATCCAAAAGCCACAACGATACTAGTAGAAAGTAGGATACTAAATAAAGTACACGTACGTACTAAACAATTAGTCACAAGTCCTATCATTGGTCGGAATGTATTAGTAAAGTACTTAGAACGTATTGAGGATATTGTGATCAACAAGTTAGAAGAACTATCCAGCATGAAACACCCTGTTGAGTTCCTCGTGGAGATGAGGAAAGCTTCTTTTAAATTCATCATTCACATTTTCTTGGGCTCTTGCGATCAAGGTACCGAAAAGAAAATTGGAGAATTATTTAAGGTTATGAGTAATGCCTTGTTCACTTCGATGTCCATAAATGCACCTGGCTTTGCTTTCAACAAAGCATTAAAGGTTCGTTACTTCTGTTTCCTATCCCATTTTCACTCAACCATTAAATATTAGAAAAAAACAACTTTTCATGTTCATTAAATAATTAATGTAGCCGGTCTATATATATGTCATATACATTAGTTATTTAATTAACCTAAAAAGTTGATTATGTGACCAGAGGAGTATTAAATATGCTTCTAATCACTCTAACTATATTATCAAATTTTATTGGGTCATGTCTAACTTGTGCTCTTAGGGCACATGTAAACCATTCCACTAATGGTAATAATTTATTGAAAAAAAACCTAACATTCAACATTTTGAACAATAAATTTTGTCAAAAAAAAACATTTTGAACAATAAATTAACACAATTTCCAATGTTTAATTTCTATTAGTGGAATTCTTAACAAATGTCTTAAGGGCACAAGTTAACATTTCCTAATTTTATTTTTAGGTCCTCTCAAAAATTGCTTCGAACTTGGTCGCTCTAATTTTTTTTGTTTTCAAATCTAGACCCCATTATTTCACAAAAGTTGATGCCGACGATTTCAAGTGACTTTTTCTTATGACATGTCATTAATAAGATCTTAAAATATCATTAGTTTATCAAATCAACTATTTAAATTTTTAATCTTTATTAATTTATTTCTAACAAAAAAAAACTTTATTAATTTATCTTTGACTTCAAATTGAAGATTAAATTGTTAAATTAAAAAGTAATAGATAATTTTTTAAGTTAGTGATATTTTAAGATCTTAACAATGACATTCCATAAAAAGATATCACTTGAAAGATGCAATGTCAACTTTCGTAAAAAAGTAGAGTAAAATTGAAATGGAAATGCTTAATGGCACGACTGGATTGGTCGTGGGATCTGCACGACGTTGCATTTAATGGCTAATAGCACGTATTAAGGGTGGCAAAAATATCCATGTCCACGAGTACCCGTGGATAATATCCGTCACGGGTATGGGGCGGGTAGCTAAACGGGTATAATAAACGAGTATTTGACTACCCATTATTATATGGATACGGACACGGATTTGATTGTATCCATACCCACGGGTACCTATATCCGATTATCTTATCTTATTACTTAAAAGTTGTTACCATATTGAAGAAAATTTTACCGTCCACCTAATATTCCTCATTAATAACCTATTTTATTTTTAATTTTTTTAATTCATCTTATTAAATTCACTATTTCCATTTCATTCACATCATAAAACATATCCTATGGATTATGTAAGAATCATGAGTTTTCTATGAATTATGTATGATTGATGAAATTTTGAATGGATTATGTATGGATGTTTAAAAGTTGAAGTTTTTTGGTGATTAAAAAAAGTTATTATTTGTACCAAAAAGAAATAAATTCAAAAATCCATGGGTACCCTTCAAAATACATGGATATCATATTTATCCAACGAGGCGGAGACGGGTATCATTCAATCCATACCCATGGGTACCCATTGACATCCCTACCCCTAGCACGTAATGTGTCGTGTGATTCGTCGACCGCTGGTTGTCGTGCACTTTAGCACTGCTCAAATTGTAAAAGGAAAATTTAGAGGAAACAAAATTAGAATTTTTTTAGAGAGATTAAAAATGAAAGTTGATGTATTTATATGGACTAATAACATATTTAGCTATTCTTTCTAATATAATTATTGTTGTGAAATTGTCTGGATTTTTTATTCTCACTTTTCATGGCTAATATAGGCGCGCATGAAGTTTGAAAAAATAGTTCAATATATTATTCATGAAAGAAGAATGGCGACAAAAAATGGTGAAATTGGGGAAAATAATGATTTGTTAGACAATCTTTTGGAAATCAATGACGAAAGGGGTGAAAAATTTGAAGATAAGGATATTGTTGATTTACTCGTAGCGTTCCTATTTGGTGCTCACGATGCAATTGCAACTGCTGTTATGTGGTCAGTTATAAATCTTACACAAAATCCACTTTGTTTGAAGAAAGCCAAGGTAAATCCACTATAATTTGTTACTTTTAAATATTTTGCATAGATTTCTTAAAACAAAATATTTTGCATAGCTGCCAAAAGTTTTAATGAAATATATGACCATTTGTTTTTTCACCATGCAAATTTATTAATAAACTCTACACTCTCCGGTTCTATTTATAAGAAACAAGTTACTTTTTTAATTCATTGAATAATTGACGTATTCAGTCTATTTTTAGACTAGAAACATCAATTATTTAACGAATTTAAAAAACCAATATTTTTTAGAATTAGGACCGAAGGGAGTATTTCATAACACCCTAATAGTACAAAAGAGATTACATCATCTCTGTCGTGGACGCTTATCATATTTTAAAAATAAAAAATGTAGTAAAATGTAATTAACCTTGGTTGTCTCACAAGGATCTCCAATTTGTCAATAATTAAATCAAAAACAAAAATTTAGAATTTAATTTAGGGGATTTGGCTTGTAGAAAATAATATCTGATTGTGAAATCTATACTATATATAAAAACATTAGTCCTTTTACAAGAAGTTTAGGATGATATTTTTGTAATTTCAATTATACCCTTAATTTCAATTATTGTCATTTTTTTTTAGAGAATATTATTATTATTATTATCATCATTGACAAAGATAAATATGGTTTGTTGAGTTTGTTACATTTGAAAGTCGTAGATATCTATATCTATACTTATAATTTTAATATATTTTTTTGAAGGATTATAATTTTAATATAGATATATCTATTTCAAAAAAATAAATATATAGATATATAATTATTTAAAATTATGTTTGTAATTTATCCGTAAATTTCTATAAAATATCGTTCATAATCTACACAAGTTAGTGCAATAAAAAAGCAGAAAGTCGGGCGTCTGTCTTTTCGTTAGTTATCAATAAACTAAAAACAACAAATCCAATGATTCAAAAGGTTATTTCTTTGAATCTATAACAAGTTCTAAAGGATTATTCATTTCAATCTCTACTCTTGATTTATTATAAAACAAATTTAACAAACGACAATTGATTTTATACAAATTCCACTGGATTAAGAATCACAACGTTCGATCAACCATGATAGTGATCAAGCGTCACAAACACGATCAATTTCATGACTAAATTTGATCAATCCTATAACTAAGAGTCATGGATTCGATAAATTTATATCCGAACTAATTTAAACAAGTGATAAAATAATTCAAATAATGAAGAATCTCACAAGTACATAATTTTATAGTAATAAAAATATCGATCTCACAAGAACTTTTGAATCTCAAGGCTAGCTTTTTTTCTCCTAAATATGCAATTAAAAAACATTTTTGGGGTTTTAAAAAATTGATGATTGATGTACCAAAAATAAAAGATTGATGATTGATTGTGGAAAACGGTTTTACTAATATAATAAAAATACTTTGGGATTGTGAGTTTCCATCATATAGAATTTCCAATCTCAAGCCCCCTATGTTGCTATGCAAATTATTATAAAATATTTGTTTCACCTTAGATCCGGTATTTGTCTTTCCCTTTCAACAAAGATTGATTCATAATATTATGAACTAAAATGTTATAATTATTCAATTCCTTTGAATAGGTTTGATTATTATAACTAAATGATTGTTTATTCTGTAACACCTATACCAATTGTCACCTTGATTGACCAAGTTCAAACAACCATACTTATAAATTCATATAAACATATGATTACTTTATCATGTTATGCTTATATCAATTTTCATCTTGGCTATCAAATTTCAAATAATAATATGCTACAATTTTAAAAGCACTAAGATAAAATCTAGAAAATATAGCAACAAGATTTGGGATTTTAGGGAAAGTCTATCATTGTGACTTCTTTCCATAATCCCAAGATCAAGGGAGTCTACTCACTCACAAGAGTTAATTGTAGAGAAAAACAACAAAATAAAAAGAAAGCAAGAAGTAAAAGCTAAAATACTTTATCAAAATTCCTTGAAAAAATATTACTTTATGAAAATAACAAGATCATTACAAGTGCTTTTTATGTGAAAAGTGGTGAGTAAAGTTTAAGATTACATGCCTTTTTATAATCACAAGGGTCCCTAATTTCGTGTCATTCACTACACATCAGACTTAAGTGTACCTAATTACACAAGATTATTGGAATACACAAAAGAAAAACAACCAAATTAAGTGATGGAGTTTGTTACGGTCCTAGTTCGTTAAAACGACGTAACAGACTCTGTTTTAAGCTCTTTTAAGCTTTCGGCAGCATTTATGGTGACAATTTTGGATCCTTTAGTAGCACCTCTCAAGTGTTACAAATTGATTTCCTACCTGTGATTCATTGAAAAAGAATTTCACTAAGTCCACTTGATCTCTTAGCAATGAAGTATTCATAAATTTCTTGTTTCACGCTAATTCTTTTGCATTTACTTCATTTCTCTTGATACTTCCTATTTATAGAAAATAAAGAAAAAGTAGTAAAATACTTCTAAAAACATAAATAAAATTTTTAATTTATTTAATAAATAAGTCAGGTAAATAATCATGTTATCAATAGTCTCAATCAAATGACATAAGTGGAAATCGAAATGATTAAGCTTATGATAAATTCATACTAAAAACCAAAATCAAAACGATTAAGCATCAAATGAAATTTTCTCTCAAAAAAAAAAAGCATCAAATGAAATATATCATAGGCACATTATAACCCACATCACTCCCTCCACTTCAACCGTCACCTTTTCGCCAATGACACCCCATTTAATCGCAGATATTTTAGATTCAATTTTAACTCAAAATCTCAGTTCAAATGCACCTCTGTCTGTCTATCTATCTATCTATCTTCTATTATTATTATTATTATTATTATTATTATTATTATAAAATAGTGGTGCAAAATAGTGGTGCAAACCCTATTCCCCAACCCTGATCCTCAATTCATCTATTTTTCCCTTCATCTTTGTCACCTCATTCCAATTTTACCCTTCCCCTAAACTCCTCCATCATTAAGTTATTGATTGCATGTCTCTCCCAATTCCAATCCACTCAATTATTCATTGTATGTTACATTACAACTCTATTATTATTATTATTATTATTATTATTATTATTATTATTATTATTATTATTATTATAAATTGGAATGACTTTGCTATAATTAACTCCACAATGGTGAAGTCTTTTCTGTTGTTCTACAATTGGTTCTAGCTAATGGATTTTAAGTCTTGCCCTCCTCTTCGGATGTCTACTTGGTTTTTTTTTTCTCTTGCATAAGTATGTTCATAAAAAAATGCAATTTTTTAATGCTTTTCTATTTTTCTTTTTTGTTGATTTTGAGAGCTGAATAATATATGTTTGGCTGATCGTGCTACTTTCACAGAGTTATATATTTGTGACATTCTGGTTTGATTAACTTTTGAATTTACTGGTATATACATGTTCATTATGCGAGGTATTTTCTTCCCGTTAGCCTTGCTTTTAGAAAAAAAAACTTCATTATATTATCATAAATTTTGCTTTGCTTTATATATTTTGCTTTTGATTATTCCACAAAAACCCAAGAAGATACTCTACTCCCATTGTTTCTCACTCTAATCCCACTCCTTTGTTGTTTATGCCATTGGCTTACTTCTTGTTTTGGCCTCCCCCCCATTTTTGTAATTCTTTTCTTTTAATTGTGACTAAGTTTTAAAGGACATCACTTCATTTTGTTTTAAAAAATATATATCAATCATATATTATCAAATTTGACATACTTTTTTATTTTTTTAGTTTTTATTAAAGCACTTTACTTTTAATATTATATATTTATCCCAAAATTTTGAAATTAATAAAACCTACTTAACTTTAAATTAGTAATGCTTTATCCAAATTAAAAAAAAAAATGAATTCAATTTAGCATTTTTATTGCTTAGAATTTAATTTTTTTAAATTCAATTACCTCATTAAAACATACTTTAAGGGTTTAATAGGTTCTTTGTAGTTGTTTTCTTAATCAATTTGATCTTATAAATATGTTTTCTTAAGTTCTATTGATTGTTTGTTATTTGTTACTACCTATATGATATTATGATTTTCAATTTACTTACATATAAAAAGATATGGTTGTTGTTTTTTGGATTGTCGAAAGTTGTTCTTGATGATTTGATATATTCTAAATAAATTGCAATCTTTAGCAAAATCTAAGTTAGTGCAGGACAATAAACCTAGTAATCAATAATTCTTTATCTTTATCTTGTAGGAAGAGCAGGAAGAAATCATGAAAGCAAGACCACCATCACAAAAGCGATTAAGTATTGAGGAAATTAAAAAAATGATTTATCTTTCTCAGGTAAGAATAGAAGAATATTACTTATCATCTACATAATTGACATATCATCATTGTTGAAAAAATATTTAAATATAGTTCAAAAAAGATTTCTCACCCACCGAAGAAATCAATGGGATAGGTCGTGAACTAGGTTTTCGTGGCGCTTCCTAAAATTTGGGGAAACATATTATCATTTGGTGTGAGTAGAATTGAGGGATGGGTTCTCTTTATATATGTGAGGAGCCCAAATCAGTTACAAAATCGATTTCTGAGATTATTTGACAGTTTAAAAATCAAAGGTACGATCTTGTCTCGTTAAAGTGCACAAAAGAGACTTAACTAAATGGAGGGCGCACGTATGCGTGTGCTAGACACGTGAAGGTGTGTGCCAATGATGTGATGACACATGTGAAATGGTTACTTGGTGATGACGTGTACCAAAACCAAAAAAATAATACACCATAAAGCTCAAGCACGGTCCCGATCCAACCAGACGAACAACATTGTCGTCTCGTGTGATGGTCATGTTGATTGCATCATCACCTGTTTACAAAACTGTGTACCCAAGAGAACAACCTTCAGAGTCCTAACTCCACCATATCAACACTTGTGTTGTGTGTAAATTCGCCTATGTGGAACTTCTAGAAATTTTTCAATTCACACATAAACACACGTAGTATTCTAACAATTACATTAACCTATAATGTACTAAAAGGAGTAGTAGGAAATAACCTCTTGTAGATGGTAATCAAAAAAGATGGGTGATTGTCTCTCTTAAATATTTCCCTCATGCATGATAGTATGGTATTGGAGGTCGGGAGGTGGATTGATGTGGTGGGAAAATGAAATTTCTTGTGTAGAAGAGGTTTTTGTATGAGATGATGTTTTATTTAATAAATTTCTCAATGTGTTATATTCAACTCTCAGAACAAGAGGACTCTTGGGGGTGGGGTGGATTTAGGGATGTCAATGGGTATCCATAGGTAGGGATAGTATGATACACGTGTCCGTCCCGTACCCTCGCGGGTATCCACTATGCGGGTACCCGCGGGTATTGAAGTATCCATGGGTATTCATGGGTACCCATGATTTTTTGAATTTATTTATTTTTTGGTACAAATAATAACTTTTTTTTAATTACCAAAAAACTTCAACTTTTAAACATCCATATATAATCAATTAAAAATTTCATAAATCATACATAATCAATAGAAAATTCATGATTCTTACATAATCCATAGGATATGTTTTATGATGTGAATGAAGTGGAAACCGTGAACTTAATAAGATGAATTAAAAACATTAAAAATAAAAATAGGTTATTAATGAGGAATCTTAGGTGGGCGGTAAAATTTTCTTCAATAAGTTAACAACTTTAAGTAATAAGATAAAATATATAAGGATATTTTAGTAATTTACTTAATTTATTATCGGGTATGGATACCCGTGGGTATTGGTATAATCAAATCCGTGTCCGTATCCATATAATAATGGGTAGTCAATACCCATATATTATACCCATGGATACCCGCCCCATGTCTGTGACGGATTTTACCCATGGGCATGGGTATTTTTGCCACCCCTAGGTGGATTGTACAAAATATTCTACTAAGTCGGGGTATTTGTTATTGTCAGCCAAAAGTATTCCTAATCTATCTCATTTTGTGTCCAAGATGGCAACCCTTTGTTATACTTGGATGAGTTTTGCACCTTCATTTGTGATTTATTTCTCTAGGCAATAGTTTCATAGGCTTCCAACAAGGGGGAACCTCTCAACTAGAGGTGTGATATTATTGAATAACAATGCTTATGGTTGTTATTGTTATGTTGGGTGATGTATCTATGATTTTTCACTCAGCTGGTTCATTTGGTGTACATACATGGAAGTGGGGTTGTAGGTATCTGGCATGGGGTTTGAAGGGAAATATAGAGGGAAAGGAATGATTGTATCTTTGCAAACAATATGCCACGTGTAAGAGTTTCTGTTGAACATATTAAAGTTATGTCTTGTTGGAAATAAATTTTAGCTTCGGAAAATGGGGTTATTATATGTATCATAAGTGGTCTATAAACCCTCCTATTTGTTTTCATAGAGGATATGAGTTATTCAGGTTGAGAGACTCACATGCTATTTCCATTTTTCTTTTACTGTTTAGTTATATATGTACTTAGATTGGACCAGTTGTACTCAATTAATCATTTCTCTAATTTATATATATATGTGTGTGTAAGTATAATTTTACTAGTAAAAGAACATTACGAATCAAATTATTTAATTCCATATAAAATACAACATCGTAAAAGTAAGAAAATGTTGTTTGCTTTTTGTCTGGTAGGTTGTTGATGAAACAATACGCCGTGTCACTCTATTTTCAACTTTTCGAGAGGCAACGAATGATGTGAACATCAATGGTTTGTTATATTCCATGCATTTTGTTAGAAACTACTTCTTCTTGTTATTAAAAAGGAATAATGAATCTAATGTCTTTTGCTCAATAGTTTTAGGTTATTTCATACCAAAGGGATGGAAAGTACTAGTTTGGATAAGTGCTCTTCATATGGATCCTGAGCATCACTCAAATCCAGAAGAATTTAATCCAACGAGATGGGATGTAAGCATATACAACTCAATACAAACATCAATTCAAATACTTAATAATAATAATAATAATAATAATAATAATAATAATAATAATAATAATAATAATAATAATTCAATAAACTAATTTTGATATTATAATTTTGTATGAATTATTTTCATATTATATTGTACTTTAAAAACTTGATAGGTCCGCAAGTGCACGAAAATATCGGTTTTAGTATAAAAGATGTCGAATTCCACAGAGACCAATGTCAAGTACCGTTATCTATTGTCACATTGTTTATCTAAGGCGATGCTAATTAGTTTGATTGGAAAATTGGGAAAATAACTTGTTTTTAATCACTTTTAAAGACAAGAGGCCGGAATGTCATGATTACCGTACCAATGGTACTATGTTAAGTCGTTTAATTTAAAATTGTAATAGGAATTATTTTTAAGCCTGAAAGTTCTGATTTTTAACTATGAATATTTACGGTGGGAGCTGGAATAACGCGATACTGGTTCATATTGAAAGATTGAAACTTGTATATGTCCGTAGAATTTTTAGGAATTAATTTTAAAATTAAGTGAAACACACTCTATTTTAGCTATTATGTTAATGAAATAATTATCTTTAATATCTATAAACAATTAATTTCTTATGAGTTGGGCAAAGCAGTTTCTTATGAGTTGATAATATGTATAGGATTATAATCCTGCAACTGGAGCATTTATTCCTTTTGGAGTAGGTCGGAGGCTTTGTCCTGGAAGAGACCTAGCCAAATATGAAATATCCATATTTCTACACTACTTTATCCTTAATTACAAGTTAGTATTGTTTATTTGTCATTTTCTTTTTAAATCAATATTTTACATTAATCACTCATGATACTCGTACTTTACCAATCCCTTTGAGATTATGGATGGTGTCTGAATATATATAGCAATGGAAAAATTATATTTTCTTAAATTTTATAGGTTGGAGCGAATAAATCCGGAATGTCCACTTACTAGTTTGCCAGTACGTCGGCCAATAGACAATTGTCTCGCTAAGGTCATAAAGCTCTCTGATTCTTAATGAGTTATTAAGCAAGGCTCATAAATCATCAAGTCCCTGTATGGCCTTTTAAGATACCTATAATTTCCTAGTTTGCTAATGTGCGTATTGTATAATTAAGCTTTGTAATAACAAAGACATTATTATTATTATTATTAATGTTGTGTAGCATTTTGGATTCATCATATCTCCAGAATAGACTATGAGCTGTGGTTTTTGTTTCATATTTCTAATGGTACGATGTTAGAAGTGTAAACATAAAAAAAAAAAAAAAATGTTAGAAGTGTAAGAATAATTTGATTATTATAATCAATTTATTATCACTCATGTGAAAGAATGCAAACATACATGTAATTATGCAAATGTTCATGTGAAAGAATGCAAATATTTATATAGTGATGTAAATATTCACAAAAGGGTGCAAGTGAATTTGTATAAATATTGATGACTTGATGGGAGTTACTAACTAACATGAATGACTAAGGGTTCTGTCTCTTCCACAAAGGTTTCTCCGACAACTAATCATCAAGAATGGATCATGAGAAAGAGCTGACAGAAATGAGATAGATTAAGATTCAGTGGATTGTTTTTACTGTCTTTCATTCATGGATTGTTGTTTCTTTGTACTATCTATTGAAGGTGAGAAAAACACAAGAAAGGGAGGGAGGGTTGAATTTTGTTGGTCTATTTTGGTTGTTTGATTTCTTTTTACGTGATAAGATAAAAACGAAAAGTAAATAGATAAGGGAGAAGAGATAACAAATATATTTATCCTGGTTCACCTGCAACTCGAGATTACATCCAGTCCCCTTGCACTTCCAAGGGATTGTCCACTATAATCAAATCCTGATTACAATAACACTAAGACAACCTAGTCGTAGATTTCCTTTCCTTAACCTAGACGACTTCCATATATCAATTTAGAGAAATTTACAATAACACTTGTTGATTACAAAAGATTGTGTTTACACTAACTCTAATAGTAGTAAAAAAAACTATGAAACTCAGTATAATTTGAGTGTATCTCTTTATATATAATTATGTTAGACTTTGTATATACGGAAGTATGTTTAGATGTTGTGCAAGTTAGTAACCTTATTCAAACAAACTTGGTCCTTTAAATAAAGCTCAAGTTAGTTAGTTTATCACCCATTCATTTCCATCAATGATGTTATTTATTGAATATTACTCCTTTACATAAGTTGGAACAAACTTTCCTTTCTTAGCAAAGAGCCATTTAATGCATCATTAACGAATTCTTGTTTCTATCTTGCATAAATTTACCTCCCTTTAGAATCTAATTCGGTCGTGGATTGGAGTCTATTTGGCTGATTTGTAACATATACACGGTCACTTTGTTCAGTTTGTTTATTCCTCAGGTGGGTTGCGAGCTCGATGCTCTTTTATGCAGCTTATTTGGCTCTCTTGCGCTTGAGTTTTATAGAATGAGAGAAATAATAGGTTATTCAATAACAAGGAAAGTTCCATACACCAAGTGTTAGATAACGTCAAGTTACATTCCTTTTGGTGGATGAAGACAAATCATGTTAACATTGTTTTAAGCTTTTATATTTGGTGGTCAAACCTATTTGTTTGTTTGTGCATCAGCTAATATGTTTTTTTGTGCTTTGTTTGTGTCTTGATTTTATTATAAACTTTTGAGGTCTTTTTTTACATATCTTGTGCTAAAGAGAATGATCCTTTGGTGTTAATATATTTCATTTTTCCTTGTAAAAAAATAATAATTATGACCTCGTATTATTGGTAATTTTATATTTTTTATTCAATGATATCATTAGAAATCTCGTATTTTTAGAACTTCTTAATCAATGATTGATTTTATGTAACATTTTTAGTTTTCACTCTTAAAAAAAGAAAAAATTAGTCTTTATTCAATGATATCTCCTTTTTTTAAAGGATAAGTGAATGGTATCTTCTTCTTCTTCTTCTTCTTCTTTTTTTAAAGAAACAGATGGTATTTTTTTTTAGGGAAAGTCAATGGTACCCTTTAGAATTATTCTTAAAAGACATTATTTTTTGAGATATTTTTTGTGCGATTTCAGGGACAACTTCATTCCAAATGTTTTTTAACTTTCCAAATCTACTAGCTATTATGACCTCATATTACTATCAGGCTAATACCAGTGGCAGTGGAATCTTGTCTCGGCGATGGCTATTCGGTTTGCGGTGTGTATAAGTTGCTCATTAGCCAGAACTTTTATAGTTTTGATGCAACTTCAGACATAATTTGGCACAAAAAGGTTCTCACTTAGTTCTCTTAAAGGTTTCTATTTTTAATTGAAGACTTCTTCGTAATAGATTGCCGACGAGGGATAACTTAGTGGCTCGTGGCATCATCTCTCACGACGCACATTTGTTTCTATCTTGCATATATTTGCCTCCCTTTAGAATCTAGTTCGGTCGTGGATTGGAGTCTATTCGACTGATTTGTACCATATACAACATCACTTTGTTCAGTTTATTTATTCCTCAGGTGGGTTGCGAGCTCGACGCTCTTTTATGCAGCTTATTTGGTTCTCTTGCGCTTGAGTTATGGAATGAGAGAAATAATAGGTTATTCAATAACAAGGAAAGTGTTCCATACACTAGATGTTAGATAACGTCAAGTTGTATTCCTTTTGGTTGATGAAGACAACTCATGTTAACATTGGTTTAGGCTTTTATATTTGGTGGTCAAACCTATTTTTTTGTTTCTGCATCAGCTAATATGTTTTTTTGTGCTTTGTTTGTATCTTGATTTTGTGGTAAACTCTTCAGGTCTTTTTTGGCATATCATGTGCTAAAGAGGATGATCCTTTGGTGTTACTATTTTTTTTCCTTGTTAAAAAAAATTATGACCTCATATTATTGGTGATTTTAGATTTTTTACTCAATGATATCTTTAAAAATCTCGTATTTTTAGAACTTTTTAATCAATGATTGATTTCGGCCGTAACATTCTTTAGTTTTCTCTCCAAGAAAAAGAAAAAAATAGTCTTTACTCAATGATATCTCCTTTTTTTTTTTTTTTAGGATAAGTCAATGATATCTTCTTTTTGTTTTTTTAAAGAAATCAATAATATTTTTTTTAGGGAAAGTCAATGGTATCTTTAGAAATCCAATATGTCCCGAGGTGCTTATTTTTGTTTCCTTTAATGGTATATACCAGTATCTTATATAGAGTTGTCAAAGTTTACGCAGTTTTACTAAATTGTCACATTACATGTAATCTAAACTAAAGCTGATAGGCATTATACCAAGCTAAAAAAATTCAATTAACTCGTGGAATAACGAGAAAGTAGAGAAGGAGAGGGAAAGAGAGAGGAGGGAGAGAGTTCTATTATACCCTTGTATTATACAATTATTTCTTAAACTTTAAGGTCGAGTTTAACATATAACTAGCAAATGAGATAGTTCACACCTTTGCAGGAGTTACCGCATCATCGATTAGTCCCAAAATTTAATATCGTGTACCTCAATGAATAAACTCTCCCATTATTAATGAAATGATATAAACATATTCTTTTCTTTTCAAAAAAATGTTATTGATCCTGCGTTCGTTGCCTAATATTTAATTACTTATATTGTTTTCTTAACTTGTCTTGCATGTGTAACACACATGGGTATCAAATGATCTTCATCAACAATTTATTTCTTTGCTTCATGCTTTCAACGACAAGTAATTCTTATTCTTATATGAATACACATGTTAGTAATAGTAAATATTATTTAGGCACACATAAAAATACACATTATTTATTTAAAAAATATTTTCCTTCGGAAAAAAAATTATTTAAAAAGTATTTATTATTTAATTATTTATTTTCTACTTTTTTTTCTTTCTTTTTAGTGTGTGTACCCATTATAATTATTCTTCAAAGACATTATTATTTGAGATATTTTTTGTGCGATTTAAGGGACAACTTCTTTCCAAATGTTTTTTAACTTTCTAAAGCTACTAGCTATTATGACCTCATATTACTATGTAGGCTAATACCAGTGGCAGTGGAAACTTGTCTCGGCGACGGTTATTCGGTTTGCGGTGTGTATAAGTTGCTCATTAGCCAGAATTTTCATAGTTTTGATGCAGCTTTAGACTTAATTTGGCACAAATAGGGTCCCTTAGTTCACTTAAAGGTTTCTATTTTTACTTGAAGACTTCTTCAGAATAGGTTGCCGACGAAGAATAACTTAGTGGTGTGTGGCATCATCTCTCACGATGGACAGTTGTGTGTGAATGGTTTTGGAGGTATAGAGACGACACAACATTTGTTTCTATCTTGCATATATTTGCCTCCCTTTAGAATCTAGTTCGGTCGTGGATTGGAGTCTATTCGTTTGACTTGAAACATATACAACATCACTTTCTTCAGTTTATTTATTCCTCAGGTGGGTTGCAAGCTCGACGCTCTTTTATGCAGCTTATTTGGTTCTATTGCGCTTGAGTTTTATGGAATGAGAGAAACAATAGGTTTTTCAATAACAAGGGAAGTTCCATACACGAGTTGTTAGATAACATCAAGTTGCATTCCATTTGGTGGATTAAGATAACTCATGTTAACATTGGTTTAAGCTTTTATATTTGGTGGTCAAACCTATTTGTTTGTTTGTGCATCATCTAATATGTTTTTTTGTGCTTTGTTTGTGTCTTGAACTTGTTGTAAACTCTTAAGGTCTTTTTTGGCATATCTTGTGCTAAAGAGGATGATCCTTTGGTGTTAGTATATTTTATTTTTCCTTGTTAAAAAAAATTTATGACCTCATATTATTGGTGATTTTAGATTTTTTACTCAATGATTTCTTTAGAAATCTCGTGTTTTTAGAACTTCGGCTGTGACATTCTTTAGTTTTCTCTCTAAAAAAAGAAAAAAATAGTCTTTACTCAATGACATCTCCTTTTTTTTTTAGGATAAGTCAGTGATATCTTCTTTTTTTTTTAAAGAAATCCATGGTATTTTTTTTAGGTAAAGTCAATGGTATCTTTCGAAATCCAATATGTACCGAGCTGCTTATTTTTGTTTCCTTTAATAGTATATACCAGCATCTCATATAAGAGTTGTCAAAGTTTATGCCGTTCTACGTAATTGTCACATCACATGTAAACTAAACTAGAGCCGATAGTAGGGTATTATACCTAGCTAAAAAAATTCAAAATCTTTATAAAACTCGTGGAATAAAGAGAAAGTAGAGAAGGAGAGGGAAAGAGAGAGAAGGGAGAAAGTTCTATTATTCCCTTGTAATATACAATTATTTCTCAAACTTTAAAGTCGAGTTTAACATACGACTAGCAAATGAGATAGTTCACACCTTTGCTGAAGTTGCTGCATCATCAATTAGTCCCAAAATTTAATATTGTGTACCTCAATGAATAAACTCTCCCATTATTAATGAAATGATATAAACATATTCTTTTCCTTTCAAAAAAAATGTTATTGATCCTGCGTTCGTTGCCTAATATTTAATTACTTATATTGATTTCTCAACTTGTATCGCATGTGTAACACACATGGGTGTCAAATGATCTTCATCAACAATTTATTTATTTGCTTCATGCTTTCAACGACAAGTAATTCTTATTCTCATATGCACACATAAAAATACACATTATTTATTTAAAAAATATTTTCCTTCAAAAAATATTTTATTTTAAAAGTATTTATTATTTAATTATTTATTTTTCTACTTTTTTTCTTTCTTTTTAGTGTGTGTACCCATTATAATTATTCTTCAAAGACATTACTATTTGAGATATTTTTTGTGCGATTTAAGGGACAACTTTTTCCAAATGTTTTTTGAATTTCTAAAGCTACTAGCTATTATGACCTCATATTACTATGCAGGCTAATACCAGTGGCAGTGGAAACTTGTCTCAACGACGGTTATTCAGTTTGCGGTGTGTATAAGTTGCTCATTAGCCATAATTTTCGTAGTTTTGATGCAACTTCAGATTTAAATTGGCACAAACATGTTCCCTTAATTGTCTTAAAGGTTTCTATTTTTACTTGAAGACTTCGTCAGAATAGGTTGCCGACGAAGGATAACTTAGTGTTGCGTGGCATCATCTCTCAAGACGCACAGTTGTGTGTGAGTGGTTTTGAAGGTATAGAGACGGCACAATATTTGTTTCTATCTTGCATATACTTTCCTCCCTTTAGAATCTAGTTTGGTCGTGGATTGGAGTCAATTAAGATGATTTGTAACATATACATCATCACTTTCTTCAGATTATTTAATCCTCAGGGGGGTTGCGAGCTCGACGCTTTTTTATGCAACTTATTTTGTTCTTTTGCGCTTGAGTTTTATGGAATGAGAGAAATAATAGGTTATTCAATAACAAGGAAAGTTCCATGCACCAGTTGTTAGATAACATCAAGTTGCATTCCTTTTGGTGGATGAAGACAAGTCATGTTAAAATTGGTTTAAGCTTTTATATTTGGTGGTCAAACCTATTTGTTTGTTTGTGCATCAACTAATATGTCTTTTTGTGCTTTGTTTGTGTCTTGATTTTGTTGTAAACTCTTGAGATCTTTTTTGGCATATCTTGTGCTAAAGAGGATGA
>Ga0315914_1006094_pt1 | contig 17247 bp, 8 predicted proteins | sample MpolenodulesMG_FD_203920 | JGI IMG/M metagenome (GOLD analysis project Ga0315914, IMG submission 203920) | Medicago polymorpha root nodule microbial communities from Los Angeles, California, United States - elongated nodules | ecosystem: Host-associated > Plants > Roots > Nodule | place: USA...
TTTACTTATTTATTTTCCTTCTGTTCGTTTGCTCCGTCGACGGTGTTGTGTTCGGCCTCGGATCTAGGGTCGAGGCTGTTTAAATCTCCCTCAGCCTCTTGGTGGTTCCCTGTTCTGTCTGTGTTTGTTGTGTGTGTCAAGGGTCTAGGGTTGAGGTTTTCTAGATCTCCCTCAGTCTTTTTGGTGGTTCACTTTCTTCTTTGGGTCGTTTTCTATGTGAAGCTGAGGCTGTTTTTTGTCGGTGTTGTCGTTTTGTTCATTCGGAGCCTTGCCACTGGAGGCCTCCTACTCATGGATTAGGATTTGGTTACTTGGCTGTTGTTGCTCGAAAGAGCTAGGTGTGCAGATGCATCTTAAGCCCTCCTGACTGCTCAGTTGTCGGTGGGTGCAGGTCCTTCACGATTAATCCTCCTTCTTCGCAACTCCCGGATCGTTCATCGTCGTAAGGATCATGGTGGTTTGTGGTTGTCTAACTGAGGGTTAGGGTGTGCGCTGAGTCTATTCAGGTGGTGGTGATGCAGGTTAATTTGGTGGCTCACTTTGATTTGTTTGTGTTCGAGCTGGTTTGCATTGCGCTACTGTTCCACCTCTTCTCTGTCTTTGGATGTTGGCATCGGGTTATTGGTGGGTGGAGTTTTTGGACAGGTTTAGGTGTCTGCTCTGGTGGTTCGTGAGTTGAGGGGTGCCTTTTTGACTTGTGTTGGGAGTCTTGCGGGCCGATCGCTTTTGATTCGAGGTTGGGAGCAAGTTTGTGACTCAGGTCCTTTTAGGCTGTTGTGGTGTCTCCTCCGATAGACTGGAACTTGAGTGGTGGTCGAAGCTGAACGTTTGAAGCAAGATCTCTATCGGGTGCCTAATTGATCACTGTTGGTGGTGTTGGTTCTTTGAGGAGTTGTTCTTAGGGGATTCGGCATTTTGAGGGTGATTGTGGTTTTTCTTGGGGGTTTTTTTTGGTGTTTTTATTTTCTCTTTTTGGTGTAATATTTGGGATTTAATCCCATTATATATATTATATATTTTGCCATTTAAAAAAAAATACATTTTCTTTGCTTTTTTAAAAATTCTAAAGAACGAAAAATTGATATGTAACTTAAAGGTAATGATATATTTCTGGTTAATTGTGAAATTTGCCAAATATATGTTGGTTAATTGTGTAACTTAAAGAGAATCAACTCACACCATGGTCCTGTATTATACTAGTCTCAATTAAATTGACTACAAACAGAAATGGCTATTTCTTGTTTTAGAAGAAACAAGTGATATATGGATTTTAGATAATTATATAGACAAGAAGAAACAATACTCAAAATTTGTCAAAGAAAAAAAAAACTCAAAAATCTCTTAAAAATCTGGCTTCTTTCACATGGCTCATTCTTTGAATCACATTATTAGTGAATCCATCCAACACACTATAATTAAAACAATTGTACGATGAGACAGGTGAAGATTAAATTCCTAAACTTTAGGTGTTATTTAAATTCAAACCTACTCTCGTACTTCTGAAGTTATATTTTGGTCCCCACATCACATGATTAACGAACTAAATTTGAGTCCAATCATTTCCATAGGGGGGCAGTACTTTAAATAAGATCATGAAAGTTTTGGTGGTACTTATGAATACCAACGCTATAATCAAGGTCATGAATATAGGTGGGTAGTATCATCCCCGATATGTGGTTTTTCCTAGTATCATCAAGTTTTTAAATTGAAATTGTTGGAATAAATCAAGTATATGCAACAATAATTTCTTGAGTCGGGTAGGCCTACGATGGACAACAACGCGTTTTCGTCACGAGTTGAAGTGTTGAGGTATATTCATGGCTAGATTCAAATCTATGACGTCTATGTTTGGTATCACGGTTATATGCCAGAATCACGACCCATCATGATTTTTCAAAAGCTACATTATGGATCTTCTACAAAATCACGGTAGATCAATTCTAACCTACCCACCGTGATATCAACCAAACACGACATTTAGTTAAGTTGTAAAAGACAAGTCATCTCATCTAAACGCTCTTGAGTTTCTTTTTATGTTGAGATTTATTATTGTGCTTTTTTTAATTAAAATAATTTAGCTGAATTGGATATCATACCCTAACCAAAGTGGAGAAAAGCTTCTCAAATAACACTTACATTTGTGTTTGGTTTACATCATCATGTTAAGATGATAACACAAACTTATGTTGATAATAACACAAACTTAAATTAAACACAAAAAATTCATACACATAGAATATTATTTATTATAGAACAACAAAAATAATACCTATAGAACGACTTATAAGTAAAATCTTGTTCACTTGAGATTAGTCTTATAGCTGCTTAAAGGTCAGAAGAGGCAAGAAAAAAGAAAAGAAAAAGAAAAGGTGTTCCAACAAAAGGTAAAAGAAACCGTTAAGAGCTTTTTACTCTTCACAGGCTCTCACTAAAAGCACTATACATGTGTGTGTACCATGTGAAATACTCACGCCTTGCACCTTTTCTTCTAAGAACATCATCATTTGTTAATGTTTTCAATCTTCAATATTACTCCACGGGATTAGTTTCTACTTACAGTGAGACACCAACCAAATGTATATATTGGAAGGCTAATATCCTAATGTGGGCAAATGCCTCAAATGTCTAACATGTTACATGTAGGTCCATCCTAGTTGTCCATTTGTTCCGGTGCACCTTAAAAAGTCGCATTGTTTGAGAATTGAGGTCAATAGCAGTTTATATATAACAGTCATATTTCTCAATCCAATGAGATGTCTTTTATAAAGAACAAAACCGTGATGGACCTACACTCAAAGTAGACAATATCTTTAAATACTATGTGGCATACTTGAGGGGGAATGAAACATTGGCGACTCACTGGGGAGCGGGCCCATAATCTCTCCCTTAGCTTCGACTGAGAGACAATTGTTCTGATACACCTTAAAAAGTTTCATGTTACTTGAGAATCGAGACAAAGGGTAGTTTATATACAACACCCTACTTCAACCCAGCGAGACACATTTTATAATTCACAAAACCATGAAGGAATTGCATTCCAAGTAGACAATGCTTCGAAACGGACGCAATGTGTCGTACTTCAGGGTGGAACGTAACACCACCTAGTAAGGACAATACCTCAGAACAGACGCAATGTGTCGTACTTGAAGGTGGAAAGGAACACCACCTACTAAGGAGTTTTAGGGATTTAGCTCTCCTACGATAGCTCTAAGGTACTACAATAGTAGGAACTACTAGTTCAAAACTTTATCTCTCTATATTCAACTTCTTCAAGCTGCCATTAACATTTGGTTAATATTGACTTACCTTGCAGCATAGTCTCATTATGTTGAGATAGGCAACAAAAATAGTATAAAAATATATAAACAATAATAATAATTATAATAAGGAAAAAACTACAATTCCTTAGGTGCTTTTCGTATGGTTCTTAACTAAATTCACCATGATTTCCTTAAATCCATAATTCTCTCAAAGTTTGTTATCTCCAAAAAAGTTGTATTTTTAGTTAAGAACCACGAAAAACACCTAAGGAATTGTACCTAAGTTGTGTCCTTATAACAAGAGTGCTTGCCAAAAAAAAGTATAAAAATAAATCTTTTTTTTTTTATCTACATTTTCATATCCGTATTAGTAGTACCTTAAAGTACTCTAAAGTACAAAAGCAACAAATTTGAAACAAATAGATTATACCTTTTTTTGTTGCCAAAACAGACACAACAAATATGAAAGTGAATTTTAGACAAAGGACACAGTGCATTGGATTTACATCCAAATCATCTAGCATCAGAAGAAGTAAATGAATCTGCAAAACCAGAAGGTTTAGCTGGTATACTTCCTTTACTATTTTCAAGACTTGTATAGCTTGTATCTTTCCCTTCTGCTTCCTTCCAAATTTTCAACATTTGCGGAAGTGGTTGACCGAAGTCAATGCCACCGGCATAATCGAATTCTTCATCAACCGGTCGCCATTTCTCGACTAACTCTGACAGCACTTTGACTGCATGTCCCATATCTGGCCTATGGTTTGCCTCCCTAGCAGTGCAATGTCCAGCAAGTTCAGCTACAATTGAAATACTCTCGAAAGTCTCTTCACTTACTTCAAGTGTTGGATCGATTGCAGCCATAAGTTTTTCTTTGTTTGATTTGATTTGCCAAAACCATTCGGCTAAATAACGGTTTTCCTCTGGTCGGCTTTCGTCAAGAGCCATTAATCCGGTCAGAAGTTCCATCAATACGACACCATAGCTGAACACATCCACTTTAGTCGTGATTTTCCCCATCACTGAAACTCACAGAAAATTTTAGTTAGTGTGTGGGAGGCTAGATGCATTGCACAAATGTTCAAGAAGTGTAGAGATATAATGACATCTATATCTTACATAAATATAATGCAAATCTAAGAGATACAGGGATCATACAGCTCCTATATTCTTTAACACTGAACTCGTGGTTTTAAATTGCAGTTACGCTTACGTTGCAAACCTTTATATTGTGGTAAAATACTGACCAATGTGGCCACAGTTACAGTTGCAATAATGTTGCGGAAACCTCTAACACTGTTATATTGTGATCACAACTGCGGTTGGAGACCGCAATTTATAACTATGTTGAGCTCACTAAAAACAAATATATCATTTTCTTATTAACTTTAAATAAAGTTGTGTTTGTATCCTGTGACCAAACACTACTCCACGGCAGAATAAATAATGTAAAAGTATATTCTCAAATTGCAGAAAAGGCCAAACAACATGTTACATACAATATAACTTATTGGATTTGCATTTGCTTTCGGAAAAAACAAACACAACCTTTTGTTACCTAATTTTTTTCCTTCTCAGATGTCTTTATTTTAAGAACATACTAACTGAAATTAACAACTAGGGATAAACAATGTGGTAATATGCAGATATTAACATAAACTATGCTATTATTCTCAATTATGAAAACTGTTTCAAGATCATAAATAAGGAATTTTCAGAGGTGATTTAAAGCAAAAATGTACCTGCATATTCAGGGGCAAGGTATCCAAATGTTCCAGCAAGTCTTGTTGCCATAGACTTTTCACCATCCGGTGCAAGTTTCACCAAACCAAAATCAGCAACTTTAGCTCGAGTATCATCTCCAAGTAAAATATTTGAAGACTTGAGGTCTCGATGGATGAACGTCTGTCGTGCAAGAGTGTGAAGGTATTCTATTCCTCTAGCAACATCAAGGGCTATTGCAAGCCTCTGTGACCAAGACAAAGGGTCCAAATTCAAGCTTTTCCAATGGAAAAGATGTCTACTTAGAGCACCAAGAGGCATGTATTCATAAACCAAAAGCCTTTCATTTCCTTCAATAGAATAGCCTAACAAGGATACCAAATGTCGGTGCCGAACCTTCGAAAGAACGGCTATTTCCGCTTGAAACTCGTCGATTCCTTTGCTTCCAATAGCTCCACATTCCATTCTTTTCACCGCTATTTTTGTTCCATTTTCAAGTTCACCTTTGTAAACCGTTCCAAATCCACCACGGCCCAACTCATTTTCCGAAGCGAAATTGTTGGTGACCCTGCGCAGAACTTGAACTGAGATAACTAAGTTACCGGCTTCAAATACATGATAGCTTTCGGTTTCGCCACTATTGTTAATCAGAGAGCTTATTCCTGTCTTTGTTGATAAGCTCCCGTTGGTGCTATCTGACACTGCCAATTTAACCATCATTTTTGGATCGGATCCATCTTGACTTTGAGCCACGATAGATCTAGAACCATCCAATGAGTGTTTTTTATTCTTTTTCTTCGCACAACAGCATATAAAAAGATAAATAACCAATGCCGCTACAAATGCAAAAACTGCAACTCCAGCCACGATTGCTACTGTTTTGAATTTATTTGAGTTACTCTGTTGAGTATTTGATTCGACATTCCTAGACTGATTGGAGCTTGAACTTTGCCTAGGGGAAGGTGGAATAACGACAGATGGTGATGGCGGTGGCGTCGGATATGGGGGCACGTTGTGTGGTGAAGGTGGTTCACTTACAGGTGACGGACTTTTAACAGGAACCGGACTTATTCGAGTTTGGTTATCAAATAGAGGGTTACCATCAACGATAACCTTCACACCATCACGAAAATTCGGCAATGGAGGTTCCAAATCGTTATCACTCAAATCCAACAAACTCAATGATTTCAATTCAGTAAAATTACTAGGAACTTTACCACTTATATTGTTTCCTGCAAGCCTAATTTGAAGCAATGAATCTAACATAGCAAGTGAAGGACTCAATGTACCATTAAACTTTCGTCTAGGCAAATTGATTGTAGATACCTTTGAGTTACTGCAGCTCAACCCAAACCATGGTTCTCCACAAGGATCATTACCAACCCATTGAGTAACAAGAAATGATGGATAATTCAGATTATGAAGAAAATCCAACAGAACATTAACATTAGAAGCACAATCAAGACCAGGTTTAGTTTGGCAAAAGAAATTAGAATCATAAGATACTTTTGCAGCCTTAAACTTTGGTATTGGACCCATAAACATATTATTATTTAACACAAGTAACTTAAGATCCATATTTGCCAATGAATTTGGAATCATACCAACAAGTTTATTACCATTGAGGTTAAGCTCTTGCAGAGAAATTAAATTCCCGATATTTGACGGAATCGTTCCGGTGAACTTGTTTCCATGTAACCAAACCTGTCTCAAATATGTCATTGAAGCAATAACATCAATAGAACCTGTCATTCCAGCACCTTGTTGATCATTCAACCACAGAACCTGTATCGAAGATTGACCGAAACTAACCGGAATTTCACCCGAAAGTCTGTTTCCTGAAAGCCTCAAATTTGTCAAAGAAGACAATGTGCCTAGAAAATCAGGTAATGGACCAACCAAATTACAATTAACTAAAGAAAGATTTGTTAATTGAGCTGAATTTTTCAAGTCCAATGGAAATGACCAACCATTAGTAGCATTCAAAGGGTTTTCTTCCAAAGACAAAACCTGAATATTATCAAGTCCTTTGAAGAAATCAACAGGGATTGCATCAAATTCATTGTAATCCAAAAAGGCATATTGCAAATTGGATAATCCACTAAAACTAGGTAACATTCCACTAAGATTATTTCTTTGAAGACCTAAATTTTGAAGCTCAGAAAGCTGGTTAAAATTTGAAGGCAATGAACCTTTAAGACCAAGATTTTTAGCTTGAATCTGAGTAACTCTACCTTTAGAACAGAACACATAATTCCATGAAGGTGAACCACATGGATCATTACCATTTTCAGGCCATTTGAGAAGCTCTGAATTCTTCAACCCTTTTTTGAAATCATTCAGAATTTTGAGATCATTTGGGTTGGTTTCACCATAAGACATTGAAATCATACAGAAAAATAACAAAAAGATGAAAACTTCAATTTGAAAATTTAACATGGCTATGTAAATATTTTTGTGAAAATGATGATCAAGGTTGAAACTTTATTAGAAAATACAAAACCCCATTTGTGAAAAAGATCAATATGTATCTAAATTCTATGATTAAAATGAGATTGAAACAAAAAGACCAAGATGGTAAAAATGAAGAACAGGAACATTGGTGAGTGAGTTTTTGTACATTTGTTGTTTTGTTGTTACTCTCACCGACAAAGAGGAATAAACAAAAGGAAACACACAAAATGGTGAAGTGAAGGAGTAGAGAGAGAAGACAAGAAAAGAGAACAAAGTTGTTAAAAGAGTGTGTGGAACTCTTTTTCTTCAAGGAAGAAAATAAGCAATATTTTAATTTTGTCAACAAGAGAAAATGGAATATTTTAAAAATCAAATCGACGAGACCTTTAGATCATGATTCAAATATTTTAAATTAATCGTCGATCACGATAAAACATCGGTCAAATTGTTTATAAATGACGTTGATTTGTAATTTAATTGGTTGACCAAACTATTCGATTTATTGTTTGTAAAACATTTTTGAGTAATCGTAAACCATCTTTGAACAATATTATATCAACTCTTGTATTGAGTTTATAAGGAGATAAGCAAATGAGGCAACCTATGGATTAGCTAAGGCGGTCACGTTTTCACAGCGAGTTTCTAGATTTTAGTATAAATACTAGATTGTATTGGGCACATTTAAAGTACTGAAATACTATAGGCTTCTTTCCTAACAAATATAAACATTTTCGGCATGTTGTGGTTTTAAAAAATATTTTAGAAGTAGACTAAATAACTTGATCGATCATTTTATTGGATTTATAGTTTTAAAACATTCCATGCATGATTATACAAAAACATTTTAAAACTAAATTGAATGAAGCGATTGACTACATGATTCAATGGTTGATTTTGTCGTTGTATTATAGTTTGATTGAACCAAATTGAACCGCAATAATCAGTTGAAATGGATTAAACTATTGTTAATTTAACTAGATTTTATTCTTTAACATATAAGATGGATAACTCAATTTTTGAGCTAAGCTCAAGTAAGAGAAAAACTACCATAACAAGTAACATATTGTCATTAAAAAAAAACAATATTCAACATTATTTTTATTTATTATCTAATTTGTAGGTCCCACCCATTCGATTTATGATTCATTTTTAAAACATAATGCTAATAAAGAAAAAGATCGTCTCTCTCTATTTTTTAGAAAGAAAAAAAAAATGATCGTCTCTTGTCCAAAATTTCCTCCTTTCTTATTTTCTGCCTCTTTGAGTAAGATTTCCGTTTTGTGCAAACTACTGTTTTAGTCAATTATCATTAATGACATTTAGTCAATTGCCCATGGAGTATTAATTATTACCCTTTGATCAAAATTACCAGTAGTTTTAGCAAAATTTGTTTGATGCAAATTATATATCACTTTTTTTTAATTTATGTTTTTTTATATCATTAACGAAGGATAATTTTAAAAAAACAACTCACAGTTACTTTTTCCTATGTAATATTAACTATATTTTTTAACTTATGTAAAATTTCCAAAGTAACATTTAATTTAGAACGAGGGAGTAGTATTTTCAAAACCTTCATTTGTGTACAGGTTTTTTATTTTTAATTTCTTAATTAATTTCCCTTTCATTCTTTATCAATCTTAATTACTATCTAAAGTCGAAAAATGACAAAAGTTAAGGATACCAAAAAAAGAAGTTAAGGATACCAATCTTAATTATTATTCTTTACCATTCTTTACCGGTTAGCATGACCCATATAAATATAATAGTAGCAGTTTTTTTTAGGAAAAAATATAATAGTAACAGTAAAATAATATTCAGGTCGTACCAAAAAGAAATATTCAGCTCAATGATTAAATACTTTAAGCTTGTCCTCGTGAGTTTACCTCACTTGATAGAGACAATGCATAATATATAATATATGCAAGTATCGAGGTTCAAACTTCGACCACCACAAAAAAATACTTCAAGTTTGACCAAAACAACGTTTAATACAATTTTTGACAGTTTAAAATTCATTACTGCTTCTTATAAAAAAATATACAGTATATTCCATCACTGCTTAAATGCACTTTTAAATCCATGTTTTTATTCTGTCAAAAAAAAATCCATATTTTTAATTCCGTAAAAGAATCAAATAAATAAAGTTATGAAGTCCCATCATTTTAAAAATCGGTTATTTAGTCTCCCAGATTTTTTTTGTTTAGAATTTTCATTCGTCATTTTATTTTTAGGAGATTTTTTCTAATATGACAATGATGGTGTACAACGTTTTTTTTCCCAATCTTTTTACTCCGATATTGTTAACCCTAACTCATACTAACACTTTTAAGATCGATTGAATCAATTTAAAAAGTGATTGAACTGATCTTAAAAGTGATAGCGGTAGTTAACTCTAGTTGAATTAAGGGAATGAACAATTTAAAAAATAAAAAAAAAGCGTAATTTTGATTATAAATCTTTATAAGATGTTCTTGTCGCCACCACCATTGCTCCTTTAAATGAGTCTGGTGACCTAGACCACCCACAATGATAGTGTTTAACAATGGAATCATTGATATCTATTAGATATCATTGCTGTAGAATTTTTTAGTGGCTAATGAGTTGATGGTCTCATATAATTCTTCATTGGGTCCCACATATCTTTAATATTTAAAAAATAAATTGTAATTATATAAAGTTATTGATATATAGTTAGTGGGTCCCACATAAGAAATTTGTGTTAGGTGCAAAATTTGAGGATTAAGTATTTATTGTGAACGGTTATTAAAAATATGTAAATAAGCAATGCGTATACATGAGAGTCATTTAAGTATTCAGAAATAGATTTCTCCAAAGTATCGGGAAGAATCGAACCTTAGACTTTAAAATGAGCATACTCCAATATCTCAAACCAACACCACTAAGGTAACTCAAGTGGATTTTAAATAGAAATCTCTTACTTAGTAGACTCCACTATGAGAAATGATATTTGTACAATCATTTTGTGAGAACTTTTGTGACAATTTTCTTTCTCATACTTACATTATGTTTTTATTTTTTCTCTATTGTTTTGATTTTTGTGTCAATACTTACCTTTCTTTATAGTATAGTTGTCACATAAATTATCATAGAAATGATTGTTTAAATAACATAATTCATCCATTATATAGTTTTATTTGTATGTAAACAAACTAATAACACTCTTTATAATATTGCTAAAGCATTCTTATCCCACCATAGCCTCACTTTTTATCCTTTAATGGAGAATGATATCCAAAGCTTCAAGGACAATGATTAAGCATTCAAAACAAGTAAATTTTTATGAAAAAGTTGTGTAATCACTAATTTATCAAAAGTAACATTTTATATTTTCAAAACAAATTTCTATTTGTAGATTTTTTAATCATGACCCTGAAGGCACGGGTTAGAAAGACAATTTTTTAATGTACCAACTACGTTGTACTCATTATTTGAAATGAGTTTTTTTTTTTAAAGAATGAATGAAATGAGTTTTTTTTAATGTACCAACTACTCCCTCCGGTCTCAAATATAAGAAAAGATTCTTTTTTTAGGTTCATTGAATAATTAATGTATCTACTTTACAATGTAGACCAGATACATTAATTACTCAATGAACCTAAAAAATGAATCTTTTCTTATATTTGAAACCGAAAGATTACGTTGAACTCATTATAATATGTGCTTTGCTAAAAATATAGTAAAAAATAATTCTAACCACGTGATAATTGAAAATAGCGACCAAAAAATATATGGTGACTCTTTGATTAAACAATCTTTTTACTCAAAGACTCTTGATTACTCGACCAATAATCCACCAACGAAAGCATGGTCAGCTTGAGACTTTGGGGCCCCTTTGACGGTGATTTCTGCTGCTTGCGTATATTCATTATGCTCATGTTACATAGCCTCGTAATATTACATGTGTTCGTTCTTTTTCGACCAACCTTAATCATCCATCATACACACGTCAAAATATTGATTATGCAAGCCAAAGAGCCAAGAGGCAAAAATACAATACACGTCAAGCATTTGACACTTTGCACATTTGATATTGCTAGTGGTCACTACGCTCAATATTTATTTTATAAGCAAATTACTACGTGTGTCTTTCTCATACTAAAGTGCACTTTTAGTCCATTAAATTTTAAAATGTTACTATTCTAACCTCCTATTAAAATAATGGCAATTTTAGAAAGAATATAAGGGGTTAAAGGATCTCATTTCTCTAGATCAAAAGAGCATATTTTCTTAAACATAAAGGATCATTTTTGCCATTTTTTAATAGGAAGACAAAATTGCAATATTTTAAAACTTAAAGGCAATATTTTATTCTTCTTAACAAAATATTGGTCAACTTAAAAAGTTAATCCAGAATATCAATCCGGTATAACCGGGGCACCGATAACATAACCTTTATAATATATAGATGATATCATGATTGTAGGTAAGAAAAGTTGAAAAAAAATATTTGGGTTATTAAGGCAATCTTGTAGTTAATCAAATTGATGTCCGTCTTAAAGATAATTTTTTACAAAAGTATATTGGTTTCTGTTAATATTCATCAGTCATGGATGGAGAAAGTGGTCGTACAACAAAAGGTGACTACCGGTCTGGTGTTGAATGGTGGTTGTGTGCGGTTGTTGTGACGTCAAATATCAAATCTCAGATTCAGCATCAAAATGAACACAATGTTCCAACAACAACAACTCAATAATAACATAAAAAAAGCTCAAATTGTCCTAATCAGAGCACCACTAGACAAGACTTCAAAAGTAAGCGGTAAAAAACGAGTAGGCTCCATGCCATCCTCGAAAAACTTCCGGCAACTATGTGTCCTCAACCTGCAAGTCTACGCAACAAGAGCTTAGGCGTCCAACCCGCAACACGTAGGGTGAGATATATAATCAACATAGAGGAAATACGAACGCATGTATAGTATTATGATAAACAACAACGTCATATACACATATTCATCTTAAACATACAATATTCACACGTAGAGGAATGCTAAGCACCATCGCTTAGACAATCGCTGTCAGACAGTTACAGTAGATGGACTTGGGTTAAATTCCTTAGAACTAAAGATGATGCATATGATGTGTTTAATAACTTCTACACTCAAATACAGTCTGAAAAAGAATTGAAAATTTTAAAACTCAGAAGTGATCATGGTGTAGAGTTTGAAAATGAGCCATTTGAATCTTTTTGTGAAAAATATGGAATTGTCCATGAAATCTCTTCTCCTAGAACTCCACAGCAAAATGAGGTTGTAGAAAGAAAGAATATATCTTTACAAGAAATGGCTAGAACCATGATTCATGAAATTAATTTGGCTAAACATTTATGGGCAAAAGCAATAAACACAACATGTTATGTCCAAAATAGAATTTATATCAGACATATATTGGAGAAAACAGCATCTGAACTCTTTAAAGGAAGGAAACATAATATCTCTTACTTTCATCAATTTGGATGTACATGTTACATTATGAATAACAAAGTCTATCTAAAGAAATTTGATGTCAAGGCTCAAAGAGGAATCCATCTAGGTTACTCTGAAAGATCCAAGGCATACATAGTGTATAATTAAAAAACACAATGTGTTGAAGAATCAATGCACATCAAATTTATTGACAAAGAGTCTGGAAGTAAAATTCCAGAGCTAGTTTTAAGTTTTGCAGATATACAGGTGTCTCAATATCCTTCAGAAGCTAACCAGACTCCAGAGTCTGATGAAAGTCCATAAGCTAAACCCACTCCAGACGCTCATAATGAAGAAGCTTCTGATGAAGCTCAAGATGGTTCATAGCAAGCTACTCAATCCAAAAATACTTACAAGTACAAGTCTTCACATCTAGAGGATCTAATCATTGGAAACAAAGAGAGTCCCATAAGAACAAGATCATATTTCAAACAAGAACATTCTATGTTGGGATTGTTATCAGTGATAGAACTTGTTACTTTTGATGAAGCACTTTCAGATAATGGATGGATAGTAGCTATGCATGAAGAGCTTAATCACTTTCAAAGAAATGATGTGTGGGATCTAGTAGCTAAACATGAGCATAAGAACATTATTGGAACAAAATGGGTGTTCAGAAAGAAGTTTAATGAACAAGGTGAAGTAGTCAGAAACAAAGCCAAACTTGTTGCACAAGGTTACAGTCAACAAGAAGGCATTGATTATACTGAAACATTTGCTCTAGTTGCAAGATTGGAACCAATCAGGTTACTTCTATCCTATGCAGTTAATCATGGCATTATATTATATCAAATGGATGTTAAGAGTGCTTTTCTCAAGGGTGTGATCTCTGAAGAAGTGTATATCAAACAACCTCTAGGTTTTGAGGATCTAAAGCATCCTGACCATGTTTATAAACTCAAGAAATCACTATATGGTCTGAAACAAGCTCCCAGAGCTTGGTATGATAGACGAAGTAATTTCTTGATTGAAAATGATTTAAAAGAGGTTTGGTTGACACGCCAATCTTCAGGAGGACACTTGAGAAAGATATCTTAGTTGTGCAAGTCTATGTTGATGATATAATATTCTAAGTTAATGCAGGATGAATTTAAATTGAGCAGGATGGGAGAATTGAAGTTCTTTCTTGGAATTCAAATCAATCAAAGTATACTAAGGGGATTCTGAAGAAATTCAAACTTGAAGATTGTAAAGAGATGAACACTCCATTGCATCCAACTTGCACCTTAAGCAAAGAAGATATTGGAACTAAGGTAGATCAGAAGCTGTTTAGAGGTATGATAGGTTCTTTGTTATATCTCACTGCATCTAGACCAGATATTTTATTTAGTGTATGCTTGTATGCAAGATTTCAGTCAGACCCTAGAGAATCTCATTTAACTGCTGTTAAGAGAATCTTTAGATATCTGAAAAGAACAGCAGATCTTGGACTTCTTTATAAGAAATCCTTAGATTATAAGTTGGTTGGATTTTGTGATGTTGATTATGCTGGTGATAAGATTGAAAGAAAATCAATTAGTGGGAATTGTCAATTCCTTGGTGAGAATCTGATATCTTGGGCTAGAAAAAGACAAGCAATTATTGCTTTGTCAACAATAGAAACAAAATACATCTCAGCTGCAAGTTGTTGCACACAACTACTCTGGATGAAACATCAGTTAGAGGATTATACGATTAATGAAAACAATATTCTCATTTATTGTGATAATACTGCTGCTATTTAGGGTCAATTTTGACCAAAAAATCACCCCTCAGAGTTGTTTTTCCTTATATCCTATTTAAATAAGTGATTTCACATATTTTCTGTTGTCTTTTGTTTGTTTTCGTGGTTTCGTCGTCTCTGAAACGACTCTATTTGTTTTGATTTCCCGTCTTTGTACGGTGTGTTTTTGGTCGTCTTAGTACGGTGTTTATTTGATTCAGGTTGAAAGATTAGCTTTGAGCAAGTGCAGATCCGATCAATGACAATGACTTTGACGTCGTCAACGTTGCAAATCCGGAGACATGAATATTCTAGAGACTTTAATATATCATATTAGTCATATTTGTAGGCATAGGTACTTTGTCGTTTTATGCTATTAACATGGATACCGACGATAACTCTTTATTACTACTTCGGTAAACCGTGCACTTGTAGATTTACTACATCAAAAGGTCTTTTGTTGTTGTAATATAATTCATTTTAGCCTCTTAAAAAAAACAAATTGAATTATTTATTTTTATTTTTATAATAATCTAGACAAATTGAATGTTATTAGTCATTGTCAATTTATAAGTAATTTAAACTGACAATGCAAATAAAATAAATCGTTTAATTATTTTGATGACTAAGTAAAAACCATTTGATTCTCTATATCAAATTATCATTTAAAATATCTGACTACAAAATATTTAACAAAATCCTATTAATCGCCACATATACACTTGCACCATGCAAAAAAATAATATTCAAATAACAAAACATAGATTGTCTCACTTCATTTTTTTTAAAGAATGAACATATTAGTCTCACTTCATCATCATAATTGAATCAATCAAAAATCAAACATAGATTTCGTTATTTTTTTTGGTCCAAGTATTTTCTTGTAAATAAATATAGGGTTATATGCTAACTAGAGCATTATTTAAGGATATTAAAAAATGAAGTTATTAATTGAAAATGAAACTCTTTACGTTACATAATTTTTAATACAATAACTAATTATGATATAACTTTATTTTTCAGTATTTAACTAATTCGTGGAGGCACCGGTTAACCTTTTCCATAACTATATTATAAAGAAAAGTGAAAATAGCACGTAGGACAGTCTTGATGAATTGGCAACATCCCATTAGTTCCATGACGAATTAAAATAAAATAAAAAATTAAATTAATTTCATTTCATATTCCTATTCAACGCATATCACTTGCTAATTCATATTCGTATATTTTGCAGATGGATCTGTCTGAATAATAAGATTAAGTAAGTCAATCAAAATAGAAGTTTAATTGCTCCTTCAGTTCTAAAATGAGATAAATGTAAATTTCATGTGGAGGTTCAAGCTCCTCTTTTGATCTTATACTTTTTGTCTCAAATTGTTCATATCCCTTTGCCTTTTGTTTTTTTCTTTTTCTTTCTATATTGACGTTGATTTGTTCAGGTTCTCTCTTCATAAACTTTGAATCCTGATTCATGTATTCTAAACCATTTATGATGTTGCTATTTACCAGACCAACTGTTCTATTATTAATCTTCTTTAGTAAAAGTTATGAAATTGAAGCTAAAAGTTCAATTAGAGAACACAACTTTAGCTAGGGTGAATTTTGTTTAGGTATGTCATGCATGCATAGCAAGAAATAGAATTATATTCAACTAAATAAATTTTTGGTACTAAGTTTTGACTGTGCTTTATTTTCCAATGCAGGCCTGAGTCATTGGGTATAGTTGTTGGTATTGTCTTTTTGGTTGTTGCAATATTATTTCAGTATTTCAACTTCACAGCAGATTCCAATGTAAGTATATTTTTTATGTTACAAACTAAAAGTATGGTAATCAAACTAGTTAGGATGATTATGATTTTAAATTGCGGTTGTGGTTATTCTGCAAACTTTTATATTGCAACAAAGTTCAGCCAATGCAGTCGAAATTGTGGTCGCAGAGACCTCAAAATCCTTTAAATTGCACTCGCAATTTTAGTTATCAACCACAATTTAAAACCATTCTCCCTACAATACATCTTGAGAATGATATCAATAGAATACTGGAGCATTAAAATATATCAGAAATTATGATTTTGTAGTGGCTTGTGGAGTACAATGCTGCTTTAGCATGCGTTTGTTTCATGACATTGCTTGGATTTGTCGATGATGTCCTTGATGTCCCTTGGAGAGTGTGAGTATACAAGTTTTCATTATTTTCTTCCAGGATTTGTCCATGTCAACTAATGTTAGAATAATTCTTTTTTTAGTTGGCTATCATTTTCAGTGTTTTCAGTGCTAATCAAGTTAAAAACTTGTGAAATAATTTTCTAATTTCTTGTCTTACGTGAATTTTTCCCTTTCTTTTTGATAAGTGATTTTGCAGTATTTTGTGAAAACCTGTAGTTTCTCTCTCTGTGTGTTAGATAAGATACCTGTTTAGAAAATGGACCATTCGATTTTTCATCTCAACCATAAACTTGTAATAATAACCTTCCAAGTCTACAATGTATAAATATCGCAATTTCTCATCTCAATTTCTTTCTTCTTCCTTAAAATATTTATAAATATGTTTATTGAACAACTTATAAAAAAGAAGAATGCTTCTTTGGAATAATATGACTTTCTGAGCTTTGTTTCAAACGCTA
>Ga0315914_1006095_pt1 | contig 17242 bp, 6 predicted proteins | sample MpolenodulesMG_FD_203920 | JGI IMG/M metagenome (GOLD analysis project Ga0315914, IMG submission 203920) | Medicago polymorpha root nodule microbial communities from Los Angeles, California, United States - elongated nodules | ecosystem: Host-associated > Plants > Roots > Nodule | place: USA...
TCATGTTGGCTTGTTGGTTAAAGCTTGTTCTTTAGCTTATGGTCGCGTGTTCGAATCCCTCTCAGGCCAATTTTTTTAAAAAACTAAGTGGAAGCAGCAGCATTGACTCGGCCGGTTTTCTAAAACCGCCGGTTCACCGGTTTTTACCGGGTTTGGCCGGTTTCGGTCGGTTTTCACCGGTTCAACAACATAATCGATCCGTTGAGCAACTCGAACCGGTTACCCCACCGGTTCCAAGTTGGACCGGTCCGACCGGCGGTCCGGTCCGGTTTTTAAAACTATGTGTCAAATTGTTATATATTTAGATTATAGTACATATAACTGTCCGATTTAAGAAAGCAATTAAACTTAAGTGGTTAAAGAGTTTTATCAAATAACGAATTCGATTCTTATGTTGAACAGTTCTTTACCAGATTTTATTTATCTTTTGACCGAGCTTCGGATTAGCATAGCACCTTGTTGAATCGGAAAGTTAACCTCTAAAGACATCTACCAATCATGCACAAATAATTAATATGATATTTTTGACTGGAAACAATTAATATGATTTTTTTTAAGGAAAAAACAATTAATATGATTGTTGATGGAACAACGTATAAAGATTGAATGAAACCAACACTTACAACTGTATTCAATTGAAGAAGATGGAATTGGGATTCTAGGGTTTCTATGGTTTTTTGAGAGAGAGAGAGATATATGAATAAAAGACTTGTGTAATTTTATTGAATGAATTGAACTTATTATTTACAAGAGTGATGAAGTATATATACATCAAGTGATGTAACAAAATTGAAACAAACTCCTAACAAACTTATTACTTCACATGCAAGTAATTTGAGTTAGTTACTTCAAGTGCAAGTTTCTAAACAAACTACTAAACAAAGATAAGATTAATTCTAACTAAACTGAATTACTAAACCAATAATTGTAAGTTAGAAAAATCAATCATTTTAATGGATATAAAAAATGACAATGAATTCCATTCCTCATGAATTTCGGTTACACCTGTATAATTTTTTTTCTAGTCTTTTCCCAAATTGATAAAACCAGTTACGAAATAATTTACTGCATTAATTAACTTAATTCCACTCTATATTTCTTTTTGTGGCCTAGGATAGTGAAGGGTATGTGAGAGTGTCACTAGAATCGTACGTTTCAGGGTGACAATCTTACAAGGGAATTCAAGCAGTTTATTAGATTATTGTCTAAGTTTAACTTATATAACCTTTTTAATATAATAATAGGGTGTTTAAGGAATATAATTACTCACCCATGTGCGATTGCGACCAATTTGAGTCATAAAGTCAATGATAAGTTCCACAGTGTTCTCTTCTTTTTATCAACAAAAGTTCACTTTTTTAGTGTTCATATATTTAATTGGAAATATATTTTCATGGATGATTTTGGGAAGAACCATGCCTAATTTGCCTATCCATTAATTTTAATTGAAAAGGTGTACTACAAAGTCATCCTAAATTTTATGGTTTGATAATAGGCACATGAAAAAGCTTATTAATTATTACTTCTCCTAACCTAACTAAAAAAGAGCTTTGCCAGAAGATTAATAAGTTTTTTATATATATAATTGATAAGATCCAAGTATAATTGACAAAAAGTTTTTAATTTAACCATGAAAGTGAAAATAGTTTATAAATAAAAAAAAATTGAGAAGAAAATAAAAAATATATACAATTTTATAAAAATATTTTTTTGAAAGGTCATTTTATAGAAAAAAAAGTATAAAAATATTATAATTAGAAAGAAATGGAGTATTATATAATAAATTCTTTTGTTAAATTTTATTTTTCTAAATACCAAATACTAAACTCTTAGTTAAATCTTAATGTACATACTATCACCTTTTCAATTGACAAAGGTGCATATATATACAATTAAAATCAAGTTAACTCATATTATTACCATTTACCAAGCAAATTCAGAATACAACCGGTGGGATAATATAAATCACTACTGGGAGCACAAGAGATAAATGTAATCATCAAAGCATGAGTACTTTTCAATAGCTTGCTACATACAAGTAAAAACAACTTAAAGTTATTGTGCCTATTAGGAATAACTACACATTCATCAATAATAGAGTCATACTTTGATCTTTAAGATATCACATAGTAATCCATTTGAGTTTGATTTAATGGTTGATTTGAGATCTTGAAGTTTGATCATCAACGGGTCTCATGTTTGATTTCTCCTAATGTCAATTTTGATGGACAAATCCATACAGAGAGCTCTACTCTAGCTTTAAATGAGACTTCTGCAAATGACGGTGGAATCGTTCCCTTCAAATTAGTCGGTATACCGAGTTCTAAAAAAAATATTAAATATCATCGACCACTTGTTTGCAATCTAGTTCAAACATGACATTTGTTAGACCTGTCGCCAATAAAAAAAATTTTTTTGAGTCGCCAATATCTATTATAGCGCATTATGCAAGCCTCAAGCTTCATATTCTATTGCCTCAAGATTCATAGGACGCCAATTCCTCCTTGCCATAACAAAACAATCTTTAATCATCTCTCACAAACATCACAATGTACTCTACGTTATAATTTTTTGGTAGTGCGTATATATCGACGTTTTTTTTCTTCTATGGAGTATATCAACGATAGTAACCAAGTTAACTATTTAACATAAACATTTACTGCAATTATAATAATAAAATAATCTTAGCAATTAGGAAATTAGGAGCTAAAGTGGGGATAAAGTTTGCTTTTGAATGTCTAGTGGCAAAACTTACATATATTACGTTTAGCAAACTAGAGAATTCTTAGTTCATACTCGTACTCGAACATATTAATCATCTCAATTCTCAATAGTCTTTTTCCATTTAAATTGTATTTATGAAGCCGATGAAAATAAAGTTTTTTTTTAGAGGGACAAAGATAAAGTTTTAAATTGTTTATTTAGAAAATGCATGCATAAAGTTGAAAAATACTTACTAATTTTTTTTCTTCCTAATTTTAAGTTTAGAAAGGAAATCAAATAAGGCAAAGCCTTGTTGGGCAGCATGTGAGAAAGGCAAATAGGGCGTACCTTTCTTGATGAAAACAATAACTAGCTAATTCTTAATTAACGAAAATCAATAGCAGCACCTGGTAGTGGAACTTTGACCAAATGTCCCGTACCTAACAATGTTACTTACAAGAAGTAATTAGAAAATATAGTACATGAAAATAAAGAGGAATCCATCAACATGTGATTGGTTCAAGTGGTAAGGAATTCCAATACTTTCAACAAGTAATTAAAAGTTTGATTAAACATGTCAACATAATTTGTAACCGGGCGAACTAAATGGATTTTATTCTTGATTTTGTAGGGCAATCCCCACTTTGGAATGGTGCACATGCGGGATTTCCCCGGTATTAAGATTTTCCAATGTTTTTTTCACAATTTTGTCATGTTTGTGTATACATATGCTTATTCCTTTCAATATAATATATCATATATAATTTAATTTAATTTCCTCGGTTGCTTGCTTATTAAGCAATTCTTAAAAATTGGCAAAACATGTACCATTTCCCTTAACTTCAATGTGCTAAGACTTACGGTGTGTCACAACCATGCGTCATCATCAATCACCTTAGGTGCAATGTAGTGAAAGTCTAAAGCATTGATTTAGACCTGAAATGTTCTATTCAATTAGATAGGGGGGGGGGGGTTCTTAGAATTCTTTTGTGTTGAGGATCAAAAACTTTCATTTGATTGTGTTCAAGATGCATAGTAAAACCATTTTCTAGTAATTGACTCAAATTGAGTATATATTTCTTCATGCTTGGAACATATAGCACACTTGTAATGAGTGCCTTGTGGCCATGCTTGCATATGATCAATACATTTCCTGCTCCCTATTATGGAATAGTTATGTTGTCTACAAACCTAATCTTGATTTTTCTAGAATCATCAAAATTGACAAGACATTTTTTGTGGCTTGACATATGGTTTAAACAACCAGTGTCCAAATACCTAGCATTAATGCTTCCCAATTCATCATTGGTTGTTGCTATGAGAGGGATAAGCTCAGGTTTGGAACCATTTGTGCTTCACCATATGATTTACCTGAACCTCTTAGAACACTTTTGTATTTGCACTCATTCTTGAAATGGCCATATCTCTAACAAGTAATGTTGAACCAACGTGAATTTTAGAACAATGTCTCTAAGTTTTTGATGATAATATTGTATGAAAGAATAATTGAGTACTCTAATGTGTGTTTAAGTATGCAGGACCATATAATTAAATTCTGACTTCAAAATCAAATTTTTGGTTCTGACACATCAAGCTTTGAAGACAAGGGAAAACATTTTGGTACTCAAGAGAATTATTAAAAACTTCTGAAGACTTAGTAGATGATCTAAACAAAGATCAACATAAAGTCAAAACTCTAATAAGAAAGTTTCTTGGAGACTCTGATATGAACATATTATAATAGTATTGTTTGTCTTCTTTTGGTCATATGCAGAAACAAACAAAAAATTCAATGGCAAAGAAAATGTATTGGGTCATTCCATAACAAACAAAGGATATTCCTAGTACAATTCAACGACATTATCCATTTGATGCAAAGTTTTTATATCTAAATCAAAACTTCACAAGGAAGAATTTGATGAATTAATAATCTTTAAACAACGACCCTTTCTTCTCTCTCCTATATAATGACATGAGCAGTTTGAAGAAATTAAGAGACTGCACATTTTACAAATGCCAAAACTTTGCCAATTGAAGCAATTGTAATATTGTGTGATTATAGTGAAAATCTCTTGAAAGTGAAAGAGAAATGGACTAACCTCAGTTTGTAGGGTGAACCAGTATAATTTGGTTATGTTGTGTCTCTCTCTGACTCTGATCACTCTCTGGTTATCCTTTTGTTCTTTTTTATTTTAAACACTTAAAAAAATTCAAAAAAAAAAAACATAATTCAACCCCTCTTCTTATGTTTTTCTCATTTTCAGGTATATCGCTGAATATTATTTTTGTTCATAGGATTTTTGTTTCCCTTCTTATTTTGATAAGAAACCATGGTTTTTGATGAATAATAAGCATTGTCATGGTCATCTCTTAAAATTTATTCCATAGGTTGATTCCCCCCTATTTTTTAACTTATTTTTCCTATTCGTGTGATCTTGCAAGGCTTTCTTAATAAAGTTGTTTTATTTAAACATCTATTTGTTTAACTATTGTACTTACTATTATATTGCTCTATGATCTAGGATTTTAAGTCCTTTTTATTTACTCAAATCTTTAGGCTTTTTAAATTTTTAGGACTCAACTACTTTCATATTAAGACTTAACTGCTGCCAAAAAAACAGGTTCTTTCTTTGTCCTTTGTAGCCTTGTTTTGATTTTTCATGATATGTAAGATTATCTTTAGTGGAAAGTCTTTTATTCAATAATCTCAACGTAGAGAAACCTTCAACACATTTATAAGCTCCGTATAATATATCCCGAGCCCAGAGGTACTTATAATATACTATATGATGGAGGGATAAGTAAATTTAATTAAGTTTACTCTTTGCAAGCCCAAGTTGATAGAACTATGATAATTCTTTATAAAAGAAAGGTGGTAAAAATGGATAATTGGTACTTTCCATAGGGATTTGGACTTCAGTATTAATCAGACTCACATTCTTTGTCTTCTGCATTGGCACGTAGTTGTGCGTGTCCAAACACATTTTTCTAATTGTCCCACATCCGCAAAATAAGATAGTCGTAGTCAATCATTTCATATAAAATACATATATTAAAGGTGTAAACATGGAAGAATGAAACTTTTCACATAAATATATGGTGGAGTTTTTATTTTGGAAAGATTAAATGTGAACTCCTCCGCTAGTCTTACGTTCATTTAAATTTTGGACTAAGTCTATATTTATCCTTACAAAGTTTGTATGATAATACAAGCAATATTTCAATAATAAACATTTGTAAGGTGACTTAGTGTGATATCTTTCTTTCATAGTGTGAGATGAGCTCAATTGGCTAAATCGAGGTAGTCCACACAATCCACCGAGCTCCGAGTCTAAAAGACAAATGTGTTCATATTCTTGTTCATGAAAGGTCCAAATAGGCTTTAATTAGGTATGTCCTTTTTTTATTAAAAAAAAGTTCACAAATAAATTAGACTCAAATCTTAAGTTTGAGACACAAACCACTTACCATTTATTATAGGTACATATAGTACACCTTATTTTCCTTTTCTTCGTAAAGTTTTCTGTTTTTTTAATTAAACAAATTGAAAACCATGATTTTCATCTGTTCCAACAATTTTGAATTAATTGATAACGATTTGACTCATATCTTATAATAAGAAGGTGAATTCAAATTAATGTGAAGATTTTGTTGGTTGATAATATATAAATGTAATATTATTTATAAAGATAAAAATAGAAGACCACTCTAATCACATTTTTTTCCTAATGGTACTTAATTAGTTATATTTTAAACTTGAATATATCTCCACAAATATCTTCACGTTGTATAGCCATTAAACATTTCGTATATAAAAGAGAAATTTGCATTTGTTACCATCATGCATCTTTCTTCGTTAGATAACTCTAATCACATAACTATATTTGTAATTGCATCATAATATTACTATAGTGAACTCAAATCCATGGAAAATGTGTGATACCACTCAACTACTCATTGGAAAATGTAAACAGAGGTGAAGAATAGCGCCTACTATAAACCAAAAAAAACATGCATGGACCAAATTTTCCAAGTCTATGAAGTTTAATTATTCTTCTTTAGTTATCAAGCAAAACGACAATCCAATCCGATTCATATGCTTTATGTCCTTTAGTGGTTTTCATGTTATAGAATTTATGAGAAGGAGTGTTCATAGTGTCGTTTTCTAGAAAACACACACCCTTGAACAAGAATCTATGCTCGTGGAATTGCCTTTTCTTCATGTGCGGCTATAGTGGCTACTACTAAGCACGATTTTTTGGTTCTAGTTTTGTATGTCACAAAAAATTAAATAACTCTTAATTAAATTATAAACACTAAATGTGTCAAATCATAAACAGTAAATATTACAACTTTTTTGTTTTTTATTATAATAAAAAGCATAAGGAAAATAGAAATGTTCAATTCAACAGTTAATTTGGATGATCATCTCGAGGGATAGGGACCTGGCTATAAGAGACCAGGCATATGGCTCTTGCACTAATCACATTAGTCCAGGAGTTTACTGTATAAATGTGAATCTTATTGGAATGTTCAAACTTTAAATCATTCTCTTGTATTAGTTTTACTATTTTTAACTTAAAATGTCATGTTCATTGCTCACATATGTCTAATCACAGTGTCAAAATGATCTTTTTTTTTTGCAACTTGTTTAATATTATAAGAGAAGAATAGTAGTATTCCTTTGTCTATTGAATGTAAAATAATTTTTTTTTTCATAAGCCAAACAAATTTGAGTAAATGAAACACAAGTTGCTCTCAGGTGAAGCACACAATAAAGTAGATGTAAAACCATGAACCTGATTAATAAACAGTGACAAGTCTTCATCTTTTGTTTAGGTCAAAATAAGTATTCATCCTTATCTTAGGCAACAAGGGTTGGGTTCCTCTATAGTAACTCCAGAGTTCCAATTGAATAGAGGAAGATCAATTAAACATAATGATTATTAAAAAATAATAATATTATTATGTTATTTAATAGATCTTTCACTCTTTATGTGAAGTTATTCAGTTACTATAAAGTATGGATGACAATTAGACTCAAGTCCAATGTATATCCGCAAAAAATACTCATGATGGACGGTTAAATACCTGCATTTATTGGTATGGATTCAGACTTGGGTAATTACCCGCAACTTTGAATGGGTACAGACCCTCTAGTGCATAGCCCGCCCCATGCTCACACATTATAAATACTATAATTATACTTTTAAGTAATACTAAAATTAATTAATTAATACTTAGTTTTTCATATTTATTGTAATATGCACTTGTTTTTTATATTTTAAATCTTTTTTATTCGGCTAAATATTACGATGGGCGATAAATTATAAGTTTATTTAAGATCATATTTTAATTAAGATGTGATATTTTGTTATTTATTGTCTTTTTGTTGTTAAAGTGTGGGTAATGGACGCAAGTACGAACTCTTAGATGCCCATATGATATGGGGACGGACACCAAACCTGTTACCCACATGTGTATGTGCTCGAGTACGACTTTTTATAAACGCGGATATGAGAATGAACATTGTAGTACCCTAGTCAAAGGGTACTCATTGTCATCGCTGCTAGAGAGTGTCTGATCTCCTACAATACGAGGTAAAAAAAACAAATTGAATCTAAAGAATACAACCTTAAACATGTTAAAACTATCCTATATATGTCCAAAAAAAGATATTTTATTTTTCTTTGTGGTTAGTACCTGGTCTACTCTCTCTATTGGTGTGCTTATTCAGCTACATAATTTATGCTTGCATTTATGACTTTAACTATAACCTCAACGAATACACTCAAGTGGTCACGGTCTCTTTTTTTTTTGAAAGATGGTCACGGTCTTTTTGTATACACTATTTGGTTACTCAACAAAAAAAAATTACGCATCATTGAAATATTTTTAAGAAAAACACATGATCAAATTAAATTATCTTTCTACTTTTTTAAGTATGTGTGTAACTGTACATGCCTAAATTGTACGTCCAAATTGTTGTGACCACCTAAGACTTCCTCATAACCTCAATTGTTCCATGTAGCCTATTTATTTAGTAAAAAAAAATGTCTGGTGCTTATTCGTTGACACTATAAAACATTTCTGAACATCCTAAATTATTTTGTTAATGTTAGTTATGCATGTATCTATTAATTTTAAGATTGTCATTCTAAGCTTGTTTGCTCTAAATTTGGCTCCTTATTGTTGTATATGTTTGCAAAGTTCTCTAATTTGATGTTCTTCCGCAATATTTTTCACCAAATATAATCTCTAATAAAAAAATATAGCTCCACAAGCCAAAAAACCTATCATATGTACAAATCGTGAATGAATCTTCTCATGTGTAATTTTCACTCGAGTGGTAAAAGTGTGATCACTCAGCATTCAGAAGAAAAATAAGAGAAAAACACATGAGCAGTTTACATGGAATGAGTTGAATGGTGGGAAACCACTAGTATCTGATGCAGTTTGAAGAATAAAGTATTGTAATGTAAAAGAAAAATGCAGGGAAATATATACATGTATGACCCCCCTTAAGATGGTAGAACAATATCTAATTGAAAAAGAAGAAAAAAGATTAAAATGCCTTAATTTTCTATCAGTTGATGGCTAAGAGAAATGAATTTCATAGAAAACACAACCACTGAAACAGGTAACAATGGACAAAGAAACCAATGGTGCTACTTGAATAGAACACCTTAGAAAATTATGAATTGTAGGTTCTGAAAGTGAACATCTTCTTTGCCCTTTGTGACAGCAGGATTTTCACAAACGGTGCTGATATATTACAAGTTATTCATGAATTTTGGGGTGAAGCAAATAGCTGTTTTAAGTCCATATACACTCGAGACTTTCACCACCATATTCTACATCATGGTCACTGAGGAAAGAAGAAGAAAAAAAAAACCTACAAATACGAAATCTGAAGTCCAAACCATTACTTCACAGATTGTTCTTATCAGTTTGAAGGAGTTACTGCACAATATTGATCCATTAACATATACCACATGTGTACAGCAATTTCAATAGCTAAAATGGATGGCTATCTCGGGAGATGTGCGTTGCAGTAGATTGGCTTTAGAAGGCACACCGTGGTGCTGCTTATTAGAGGATCTTTTATAACATTCTGAGACATCGGTTACTAGAACTGAAGGGGGGTCGACATTCTCGTCTTGCTTCTCAAGCTTCGTATCTTCTTCCATAACTCTTGTAAACTCCTTAAGTGCGTTACACATCCAATCATATCGGCTGAGTCTAATCGCCTCTTTTATGGTTAACTAAGAGAAAATATGCACAACAACTCGGTTAAAGATGATTTCGCAATGTAAAACAATATTATTCTTCATGTGATGTCAAAAAGTACAAATTGCAATGTATTTAGCAGTTATCCTAAGGATTCTAATGTATTCGTACAAGTTGCAAATTAATAATTTGATGATGTATGAAATTCTTCAAAGGATTTATTTAGAATTACCCATTGGCGAGCACGGTTTTTCTGCTCAGGCCAAGCCTCAAGTTCTTCAGTCACTTCCAAGGCAAACATGTATCCTCGGCAGCCTCCTTCCATGCTACACAAGTCCTGACTACTTTTGCTTCTGAACTCCCATATTCCTAATGGAGTTTCCTGAAAATGAAAATAAGCCAATTAGCTAAAGAAAATCTACCAAAAGAATATCATATAGGCCATATTGCAAGAAAGAACAGCTTGCATTGTCCCAATCCTAATACTTGGCGATTGTTAAAGAACCATTTCCATATTCATCTAGTTAATTATCAGAATCCAGCAGACTGAGGATCTGTTAATGTTCAGTCAAAAGAGCTCCCGGGGATCATCACATTTGGGTTACAAGTAACCACGCAAGTGGATTGGACACCGCGTCTTAACCTAAAACCTTATTGCTCAACACCCACTTTTCCATCCAATGTAGAACTCTTGCTCTCACTTGACATACCAACAGTTAATGCTATTAACTTGACTAGGAGTCAGTTATGCCTAGAACTGAAGCGTCACAACAAAAATGACTTTGATTTGATGTTTATGCCTGTAATCCTCCTCCTGTCGTTGCTCGAGCAGAGGGAAAAGATGTAGGAGGTGTGACTTTATATGACAAGATCGGAGCTCAACTTGGTGTGACATTATATGTCAATTGATGCCACTGAATGTTAAAGTTGAGTTGCTGTTCTGATACTTTCGTATCTTTTACTTCTGAACCGGGTTGTTCTAACACAAATCAAAGTTGAGTTGCACATGTAACATGTTATAAAATTCCAGAATAGGCGCATTGTTTGCATTACAAGTCAAACCATTGAAAACAAGTTTGCAATCAATAAAGAACTGTTTTGATAATTTATTAAGATTAACAAATTTTCATTAGAGGGCGAGCCTTGGCGCAATAGTAAAGTTATTGTCATTAACTCAAAGGTCACAAGTCCAAATCCCAAAAACAGCCACCCCACTTGCAAGGATAAGTTGCATACTTATTAGTTGATGTGAAAATGAAAACATGAGAAGTAATTCCAGAATGGCTTAAATTTTCAAGATGGACTATAACCAATACTTCAATAACGAAGATGGAAATTGAACCTACTCTTAGTCTTCCTTTAACTCCGGCTTCTTCTAAAGCTTCGCGACAAGCAGCTTCTGTAACAGACTCATCATCCTCCCAACCACCCTGTTAGAATAGAAAATGAGACTTTTCAGTATCAAAGGTCTCATGCTGATGAAAGATATTACTACAGACAATATCAAAGTACCTTTGGAAATACAAGGTCGTCTCGTTTTGGTGAAGAAACCATAAGTACTTCTACTATTTCTTCGGTTTTTCCATTCTGATCCACATTCTCTTTTCTCAATCTATACGGAATACATCTGTTGGAATACATAGGAAATTTTAAGTTTGTAACTCTCATCAATGTCAAAATTTTGTGCTAATGCATTAGATGATTAAATTATCAAATTAATATAAGCATATAGTTATTCATTATTCATGCTTACTGCTATTCAATATGATCTAGAAACTTTTAGATTTACTTCATCATTTCCTCATCAAACAAATCCACTTGATGATGTTAAGGTGAAGAAAAATGAAAAAGGAAAAGTTTAATGTTTGCATAAGCAAGATTTTAAATTATTTCTTTTAACAAATCCCACTCACCAGTCACCACTTTGTTTAATCACAAGATTTAAAAAAATTCAAGAGTTGCTTTCCTTAAATTAATCCCTTTTTCTATCATTATTTTATGGTCCACTTGAAATTTATTCTGTGCCTTAAAAATGAGAATCAATGATTCAAGCCTAATAAAAAGGAATAGATCAGAAATTTCCATGCAACTGCTATGAATCCAACCTTCAACAACAAACATATCTCACAGGATTTGGAAACAAGGAAAACAACATCACAACAATAATTTCATAAACAAATACTGCTACTGCCACCCCAATTAACTACTCTGCATGCCAGAAACTGTGTTACTGATAAATCTAGAAATTGTCTTAGTTTTAAATTCACATAAAAGCCAAAATAGATCACGCAATTTGAAGTACTATTTTTCATTTTTTAATAGACCTTAAGTCAATGACATGCCCCACTAATTTAATTTATCATTGTAATGAACATATCCGTATGAAATATGATTAAAATAGTTAAAATATCATACAGAGAAGACAATTATTTAGAACCTTTCTATTCCACAAACAAAATAATTTAAGGCCTGTTTACTTCTCATTTTTTCATTTTCACATCAACTAATTAGTATGAAAAAAAACATAGATCCAATAGATTAATTACTCGCCAATTTCTTTTACAAATTTTGAAAAGAGATCTACAACATTGTTATTTAAAATGCATTCTTTCAACTAAAATTATTTTATTTTGCACCAAGAGTGCCCCGACAGAGAGAGTCGGGACTACTCCCTCGATGTAAGAAGATCTATTTAAGAGATTGACGTCTCAACCAGAAATTGAACTCCGACCACAAACTTTAAAACAACTAGTTATCCAACAACCGTGTCACGCTGTTAATTTCTTATTTGCGCATGAGACAAAAGCAATGAAAGAGAAAGCAAGGAGTTTCATTCTTAATCTAACGGTTCTGCAACAATCTACACCATAAAACCATTGTAGAGGATTCATTATGAAGCAGCAAAGAAGATCAATGGAAACCCAGCAACAAAACAAATCAATCATATCAATAAGCACAGTAATGCACGGTCATAACAAAAAAACAAATCATTACCCAAAAAGGGTGTCAAAAGAAGAAGAAGAAAAAAATTAAATTTTGAAGGTAAAGAATCTATGTCATGAAAATGTAAAACTTACCCAGAAACAAGTCGAAGGTTGTCTTCATAACGTTGTCTTTGTCTCCCCGTTCTTGCTGGCACAAACGACATAGATTCTAGAAAACCAAAAAATAAAAAAACACCAACTTGAAGAAAAACAAAGGAAACAAAGAAGAATCAGAAACAGGGTTTGTTATAAAAGTTAAAACAAAAAACAAAACAAAGGTTTTGTGTTATAAATTATAATAACATACCAAAGTCACGTTTTTTGTTTAAATCTTGAAGAAAACGAATAAAGAAGGTTTCATTAGAAAGAATCTAAAAGCTTTTATTGCATGAGATAGGAACCATCAAGGAAAAGGTGATGATAATGTTTTGGCTAAACATAAACACGTGTATTGTATTGTTTTTTGTGAAATGAAGATTCCGTTGTTAAAGGTTAAAGTTTGAAGAAAGAAAGAGTTTTGATGAGAATGGTTTGCTTTTTTTTATTTCTTTTCCACAGCATGGGGTCCAAATGGCAGAAGAAGAACAAATGGTCCAAAAGTTTATGCAGAAATGGAAAAAGATAAGGGAAAAGATTAGAAGAAAAGATGCTTGTTTTGGAAGAATGGAAACAGAGGAAGAAAAGGTTCCACGAGAAAACAGAGAAAAAATAAAGGATAAAAGCTTCTTTAAGCGGGTTCTTAGCAATGGCTTCCATTTATAATTGGTCATTATTTAAACTTTTTTCGCTTAATTGCAGTTTTAGCTTCCTAACTTTTTCAAAGTTGCGATTTTGACCTCATAAAAAAAAAAACTACAAAACAGCCACCTAAGTTTTGCAACTGTAGCAGTTTTGGCCCCCAAGGCTGATATTGATTCGGTCTATGCTGACATGGCACCCTAAGTGAGGTGCCACGTGTTTTTTTTTTTTTGCCTTGAGGGGCCAAAACTGCTACAGTTGCAAAACTTAAGGGGCTGTTTTGTAGTTTTTTTCTTAGGGGGCCAAAATCGCAACTTTAGGAAAGTTAGGGGGCTAAAACTGCAATTAAGCCAACTTTTTTTCTTATAATGGAATTTTATTTTTTTTTACTTATTATAAATGAATTTCTTAATCTTGTGTCAATGAATTTATTTACTTAAAAAGTTTAGGAAAATAGTAAAGAAGATCCTTAAGACGTTGATTAACAAAATCAAATATAGAAATGCCCTATTAAAAAATGATGATTTTTTTTTTAATTTAAAATCGTTGTATCTATGTACAACGGTAGGTAGATTACTTATGCCTAAAAATATGACTATATTCAAATCTCTGAAATACTAATGCATCTGAATCTGTAACGTTGACGACGACAAAGTCATTGATTGAATCTCCATATTTGTTCAAAACTAATCTTTCAACTTAAATCAAATAAACATTGCACTAAGACAAGAAATAAAAAACACACGCGGAAAGACAGAAAATCAAAATAAACAGAATCGTGCAAAGACAACGAAATCGTAAAAATATACAAAATAAGATTCGAAAGACGTGAAAATCACTTGTATTAACTAAAAATAAAAAACAATTAAGATAGATGATTTTAAGTCAAAATTAACTTAAACCATTCAACTTTGCTAGATCAAGAAAAAAAATAGTACTAATAGCTATTATGGTTTGAGAAGGAGAAGAGAGAGGTTAACTACTATACGTATTTGTTAGCATGACTTCAAAGTTTATGCTATCTTGCAGGGAGTTTGCAAGATATTTTACGTATGTTTTATCTTATTTTAAACTTTGATGGAGTTAAATTTTTATGTTTATTTAAGCAACAAAAAGGAAATTTATTGACACATTAAGATATATCATCTTCCATTAAAAAATAGAAATGGATAGAAAGACAACGGAAAAGTAACAAAGGAACGAAAGTATAGAGACAAAATTAAAATGCATGGTGAGTAAATTTAGACCACCCTTTATTTGGGTAATGTATTGCGCAATTTTAGAGAAAAATTGTTTTCTCTCCTATTATACATTTGTGATATACGTGTAACTACAATAAACTCATCTTCATTATACCAAAAACAAAACTCATCATTAACAACTTCTTTTTTTCTTTAAAAAATAAAAAACCAACAATAGATTTGTTTTAGTGATAAAAAAATTTGGACCCCTTAAACAGCCAACCCTGCAAAGGATCTTTAATCATAAGGCTGATCTATTTACCTCATTAGTCGAAAAGGTTAATATTTAGACTTTCTAGTGGTTAAAATCATCTTATGTTTTGTTTAATTTTGATTACATCACTTCGAGGCTGAATCCTCTGTTTAAAGGCAGGCAATCTCTTAGATTTTTCTTTTGTTGCTCGTGCAGTTTTTTTGTAATATAAATTTGTTGGACTAGTAGTTTCTCTAGTACACCTTATAAACTGGTGGTTCGATTTCTAGCTCATATGTATACATATGAAAATATATTGTTAGATGTTTCTTTTTTTCTTTTGAATTTTGTTAGTGACCTCTATAGGGTGTTTAGACCATATCATGAGTTATACTTTAATCAATATGATTCTTGTACCAGTAAAAAGTAATTAAATTTCAAACATCTATTTTGATAAAGTCTAAATTATCCATCTTACACATCTAAATTACTAATGAAGGTGAACTTTCAATATTGGATTTTCTGTTGGACCTTTTCTCACAATTTTGACTATATCTTATCTTAATCTACACAAATCCATTTTTAGTGAAAGAAAATCCATATAATCCCTAACATTCATACCTATATTTCTTATGAAGACATTAATTTTCCTATCTATATAAATCTAAAGTAATATATTGTACTTATGATTAGGGGTGTTTGCAGTGCGGTTTGGTTCGGTTTTGAGCATAAAAGTCATCCAAACCGCGAGATAAAAAAACATGCGGTTTGGCTTGATTCGATTGATTTTTAAAAAGTCATCCAAACCAAACCAAACCAAAGCGGCTTGGATTGGTTCGGTTAGTGCGGTTTATCATGAGATAAAAAAATATCACATTAACTTTAATATTGCCAACTTATTACAAAATAAACATAGAATATTTCATTTTGCTGTTAACATGATAAAAGATGACTATACATGAATTGCATAGATCCTAAACTTTTGTTTTCAATACCAACAATATGTTGTTCTGCCTTAATATAATTGCATAGATCCTAAACTCATCACAACATATATAGACAATACATAAAGTTACATACAAATTATAACTAACCAAATTAAAACCAAACAAAACTTATATCAAAATAGGTAAAATTAAGAAGAAACATAAACATGAAACAAATTATTGGGAAGAAAAGGAAACAAATTCATCACTAGAAATGAATTGAAGGAGATGGAAAGGAATTAGAATCGAACCTGATGGTGCAACAATGGAAAAATCGAATCAAATGAGATTATTATTGGGCTATGTAATTGAGCTAGTACAAGTATAAGTAATCCGAACCAAGCTCGGTTTTTTGCGGTTTCGGTTTGGATTGGTTTGGTTTACGGTTTTTCTATTGGGTTGGTTCGGTTTTAAACATCCCTACTTACGATAATGATTTATAGGAAGAAAAAACCACTTCAATGTTTATATTCCTGTGGGTTGAAATTAACGTGCAACAATAAATAATATCAGTTCAGTTAAGGAGAATGCTCACCTGCCGGTCATGGAACGCAGCACTTACCATTTAGAGTAGATATGGACATGTTAGCTGAATACTACAATCGATTTTATTGATAAAAGTATTAATGGAGCACATGTATTGCTGGATATTTCAAACAACTTCAACTTATCATTTATTAAGAACTTCAAAACATGGAAGTTTCTTTAAAAAGTTATACTATGAATTAATTGAATCTCATTAAGTTTCATAAAAAAGAATAGTAAATCACATCAAAATGGTCAAACCGCATGTTGAAACATGTCCTAAGAGATATTGGCCGGCATTTGATGATATTCTTTCCAATAAGTTTTCATTGTATCATCATTCATCAACTACCAAACATTTCTTATTATGGATCGATTAAGTGATGAAATTATTTCAGTCATCAGAACAAGCTAAATCGGTTGTTAAATGAGTTAGCGACAATTTAGGAAATGTCTCTAAACAACCAATGGCTAATGTTAGTGATTGATTTAGTGACCAATTTGATATTTTTGTCCCTAAATCGATTAATATATGATACTTTTTTTGCAGGAGATCATGTCATATTAATATTTTTTCGGGGTATGGTTTGAATCGGTTTTGAAACAAAAATATGTGACTTAAAAATAAAATGTACATGATCC
>Ga0315914_1006096_pt1 | contig 17240 bp, 8 predicted proteins | sample MpolenodulesMG_FD_203920 | JGI IMG/M metagenome (GOLD analysis project Ga0315914, IMG submission 203920) | Medicago polymorpha root nodule microbial communities from Los Angeles, California, United States - elongated nodules | ecosystem: Host-associated > Plants > Roots > Nodule | place: USA...
CAATAAAGGTACCGCTAATAATAAAAAATAACTGCTATGAGAGAGGAAACCGCTAGGCAGTTGGAGATTTAAAAAAAACGTTTTAGTCATGTATTTCATTTTTGGAAGCAAAAGTATGTTAACAAAAGTAGAAGTGACATAGTGGTTATAGTTGTAAAGTGAAAGCATATAGTACCTGGTTCAATTCCTTACAAACTCTTTTTTTTCCTTCATAAAGTTACTCAGATCCACCAAAAAAAGCAGGATTAATTAGGACAAACTTATCAAAACTGTTTAACATTTATATATATTAAGATTTTTTGTTTAAATACATATGTTGTCGACTTAAAATAATTTTACAGCTACATTCAATGACAAACCATCTCTTTATAGGTTATACAATTAATTTTAAAGAGAGAAAAATATGTGCATTATTAGTGTAAAGTAGTTTTAAATTGATGTCTAATAACAATGGAGGATTTGGCTGTTATTTTTTTAAAAATTCTTATAAAATAGATTCTTATTGGACGATGGTGTAAAATTGTAAATCCATTAAACTCAATTTTAAAACACTCCTTTTTCTAAGGTGATGTTAATAAATAATAAATTTTCTAGTGTATTTTTTTAAAATCTGTTTTTGTTTTACTCTTTACTTTGTTTTGACAACCACATATTTGTACTCCTTTTTCTCTAAATATTTCGGGTATTCCTTAAATAAACTTTTTAAGATTAGAGAAGCTCCACGGAGACTTGATTGTGACATGTATTCAACTAATGTCTCCACATTAAGGAGACTTGTTGGAAGTCAAATCCACCGCAAAAAAGAACTCAAGTCTTGCTCTAGTTACTTAGCTTCAAACAATGTTACATCTCTTGACCAAACAAAACAAAAATGTTACATCTAGACCTTACTTAGCTTCAAATAAGTGAAGACCTTACTTATTATCTAGACCGAATTAATTAAGAATGCAATGATGAATCGATTTGGAACATAATTCCCGCATATCCAGGGCTTAACGAGGTACATGTTATTTTGCAAAGGTAATTCTGAAGCCACAATCACCACAAAAACACACACACACGCACGCACGAACTGAATGTTCCATGCTCAGTAACTGACTTGTGTAAATCTACAAATATAGTACTATGATCCTTTTATTTAGTATAATCCTAATATTTTTATTTTTATTCAAAAAATCTTGTGTTATATAGTCCTATAATAACATGGTTATCAAAAACAAAGAATCCCAAATCTTTAATTATTAATTTAAAAAAAATAATAATAGTCTATAAACTTGATCTTAATATGCACATTTTAAATATTTCGTTCAAACTACGTTTTAACAACAACTAATTTTCTTGTCAAAAAAAAAAACTACAACTAATTTTACTTGTTCAAAAAAAAACTATAATTAATTTTATAAAATTAAAATAAATTGAAAATTATGTTCACAAAGTACAAACTTCCACCAAATTAAGTGTATGATGCCAAAATTATGAGAATACTTTGACATGATAATAAATTAAAATAATCCGCAAAGAGAACCGGGTCAAATAGTTGATCTCAAAGCCCTCAACTCCACCAACGGTGAACTCCTAGCTGGGAAGACCTCCATGTAAACTTAATATGTACAAGTATACACTTCCTATAGTTTAATAACTTGTACCAAACTATGTACAGATTTTTTCGGAAATGAAATTGATATGATCTGGTCTTTACAATTACCTATCATTTCACTCCAAGCTTCATGCATAAGTACAGCAACAGCATTGAGTCTCCAAGCTGAAGAGGACATTAAGCCTTCACTCACCCAAAAGTTTCCTGCAACGATGATCCAAAGTTATTTTTTTGCAAAGTAGATGACCCAAAATTTATGACCTGGCTACATTTCCTCCTAACATCATTTGAAGAACATTTCGATTAAACAAATCCATCTCATAGCAATCACAAACCCAAAATATAAAGAGTACGCAATTTGATCCAAGCAACATGCATTAAAGATTTCAACTTCAGAATTACACAAAATGGGTATTTAGATGAGGAAAGAAGGAAAGCTCACCCTACATGTCACCATCAGGCATCTGCAGGTTGCACATATTTAGAACTTGTAAGGAAATTTCTGGAGAAAATTCATTCAAAAAATCCGAGACAGCTAATTTGTGCTTCCTCTTCAGTTCGTCTAACTCATCTCGTTGCATAACCAACAAAGTTTCCAGCTTTGTTGCTATTTTATTGATGTCTTCTGTATCAGAATCTTTCAAACTTACAGATATTTCTTCTTGAGAGGACATTCCACCGGTTGCTTCAGAACAGTCTGATGCAATACTTCTTTCGTTGAAAGGGGAATCAGCAGCCCCATCACATTCCTTCCCCACGCTATTTGCAAAGAAGCTGCCTTCCTCAGCAATCACATCCCCTTCATATGACAAGTTTGAAGCAGCGTGCAGACATGGAGAGTTTCCACCAACCCCCTTAGGTGAGTCTGACCAGTACTTACGACCTGAAGGTAATATTTCCAAAGCAAGGCTGCCAGGAGATTCATTTCCCATAGGAGAAGCCTCGGGCATAGTTTCAAGGGTATGACCTGAATCTTGACAAGAGCTATTGTCAAGAGTTTCACTGGGATTCCAATCAGGAATGTGGTATCGAATTTCAGAGTCAATCGTCATAGCAATAGTCGAAACATCTTGATCAGTAAGCTCCAACTCCTCAACCATTTCACTGGCAACAGAGATTGAAGTGTCTGCTCCAATATCGAAAGGGAAGTGGATATTTCGAATATGGCCTGCAAGCAAATGAACATCAGAACCATGAAAAAGCAAATAGATGTTTTTTTTCTTTGAAAGAAAAAAAAAAAACTAGAGAATACCTGAGGAATCTGCAATTCTCAGTTTTAAAAATATTGTATTAACATCTCTTCTCTGGCCTTCCACTGTGAATTCCCTACCTGTCTCAGCGGAATTATCGTTGGCACTTTTCCCAATGGATTGATTATCGAAGTTATTTCCTACATTTGATACATTGGATGGTAAACAAAAGTAGATCGTTCATTTGGAGTTTATAAGTAAAGTATATTTACCTGAATGCTGGGTTCTAGATCTCGAAGATCGACCGACGCTGTCACCATCCCAATCTGACTGAAGGAAGGGATCCATCAAGAGAGCCTTTGCAGGCAACCGTTCCGATACATGAGCAGTACACTTTTCTATAAATGCTTTAACTTCAGGATCATTTACTTTTGCCAACGATGCTGGCTTTATTCCCTATCAGTAAAAAGAAAACCAAAACCTTGTTTAAAAAAACTAAAACAGACCTCGAAACACCATGAAATACCATTGAACAAGGATTTCTACAGTTATTTGATCACAGCACAGCATATCAGTAAAACAGTAAAGCAAAACATATTTTTCAAAGTTTTGCATTTAAAAATTTCCATAAGGACATCTTTTCAGTAAGATTTACAATCTAAAAGGTCATAATCAAGCCTTTTCACAAGTCCCCTTAAAAACACTAATCATATCTCAAACAATTTCATACATAAGGAACACTGAGACTTAAGATGATTCTTATAAAGAAGATAGAACTTAATTAGAGTTCACGTGCACCAAGTAGAGAAGAAGAAAAAATTCCAATTCAGACATTATAGGATTTTTATTGTTATTTTAAATTTGTCTTGCAAATTCACCAATTTTTTCTTGGCAAAACAAAACCCAATTAAAAGAAATTCCTGTAATATTTAACATCTGCCCAGGTTCGTGAAGTCTCCAATACTGTTATTGATAACTCAATATCTGACTAGCTGACTCGTAAAACAAGCAATAGGACAAAAGGGAACTATAATCTGGATAGTATTAGTGAGTAGTTCAAAAGGATTGAAATGAAGTAAATGTCACAATGTTACATCTTAGATACAGTTGTACAGCAGAAGTGATTTTATCAGAGTGAATGTTATCAGAGTGAGTACTATCCAAATTCCAAAGGGTTCCAAAAAACCTCAGTCTTTGGAAATTTACATAGCTATCAGAGTGAATGTTATATACATTTCAATTGAAATTGGGGTTAATATTTCTAAAACAAGTGTTCTATCACACCACAAGTAATATTGTACCAACATTTTGAAATCAATGCACTTACAGATGTCACTTTCTTGTATATTTGAGCAGCATTGGCACATTCAACATACGGGTACTCAACAGTTACCAACTCTAGCAGGCACATGCCAAAAGCATATATGTCAACTAGCTCGTTGTACTCCTCCTCATAAAGCTCTGGGGCCATAAACTCCGGGGTACCTGGGCTCGTAAGAGAAATACATATACTTTCAGTAACAATATTTTCACAGTAGTACACATAAGTACAGGATAACAGATGTAATGATTTCACAGAAAACTGTTACCTATAACACTGTGAGCTGAAGTGGCCTGTTGAAGAATGGCTGCCAATCCTAAATCACCAATTTTCACCTCTCCTTGATTACCATTGACAAAAATATTGTCACACTTAAGGTCTCGATGAATAACAGGTGGATTATGACTATGAAGATACGAAAGGCCCTCCAAAATCTGCCTAGACCATTTCTTCAACGCTCTCAAATCAACATGCTTATGTTTCTTCCGGTATCTAAATTAAGAAAGATAAACTTAAAACACAATAGCTCACAAATAAAACAGATACATGAATGAAACAAGGAGCCAAAAGACACTTACTGGCGCAAAGTTCCGGATGTAAAAATTTCAGTAATGAAATTAATATTCTCATTCTTGGTATCAACCCATGAATTATAAAATTTTATAATATTCTTATGCTTCAAAGTCTTGAGCAAATGAACTTCAGAATAAAGTCGCTCCAAATCTTCAGAATTTCGCAATAAATCAGACACCTTGACCTGATTCCAAGCCACTTCAATTCCTTCCAACTCATCAAAAGCTCTATATCTACATTTCCAAATTACTATCAAGGAATAACAAATCATCCATAAAAAAGTTTCATTTCATCTCAAAAACAAATCCATAAATTCAATGCATATCAATTGAGCATAAAAATTCATAAACAAATAAAAAAGGATACACTTTTTTGAAAGCCCCCTTCCCTAAAATTTCCTTGTACTGTGAAATTGAGAAAACAAAATCAGAAACACGAGATATAGTTAGTTGTGGATCAGATCAATAGAAAGATTTGAATTTGACAATAAAAAAAAAAAAAAGAGGAAATGAAAATTGAAAAAAGAGAATGCAGTAACGAATTGAGGGTCAGAGTTGAGATATGGAAGAGACTAACCCGACCATAACGACGGGTGGGATCAATTTCGGCGAATTCGGTATCGGGATCATCGTCTTGTTCGGCGGAATCCGGCGGCATTGGTGAGAACCTAGCTGAACGGAAGTGGTTATGATGGATTGGGTCAAATAATTTCCGTTGCAATACCTGAAAAAACGCTTCCGTTTCTCGTCGCTTTCTTCTTTTGCTTCAAACTAAGGAAGGTACAGTGTTGGTGACACGAGACGCAACTACACTCACGTCACGTGTTTATGTGTATCTTATTATCGCTTTTTTAATAATTATTGTTTGTCATGTTAAAGTACGGAAGAACACATGACATAAAACTAAGGGGTGTATTGAATTAGGATTTTAAAGGATAATTTTTGTTTAAAAAAGTTTCAAAGATTTTAAAAGATTTTGTAGCATTTGAATGACTTTCATGATTTTAAAAGACTATCAGGATTTTTAATGGATTTACATCATAAGATTTTAAAGGATTTTAAAAGATTTTATAGAATTATAAGATTTCAAAAGATTTTATGAATTTTAAGGATTCATTGGAAAAAAAATTATTACAACACACTCTCTATCATAATATTCTCAATGCAACTCTTATTTTTTATTTTATTTTTTTTTAGAGATAAAGAGAGGGGGAAGAGAGGAGAGAGTGAGTGAGAGAGAGAGACGAAGAGAGAAGGGAGAGAGAGAGGAGGAGTAGGAGGGAGAGGGAGGGAGAGAGAGAGAGAAGAGAGAACGGGGAAGGGATAAGAAAGAGATAGTAAACTTTTAAGAGAAAAACAATCCCAATAAATCTCATGTCTTCATGAAAGACTTTTTCTTGTTAAAATTTCACTACAAAATCCATCAAAATCCAATTTATTAAACAATCCATCGAAATTTGAATGATTTTGAATACCACGAGACTTTTTTCAAGTGATGAAAAGTCTTGATTGAATACCTCAAGACTTTTTTAAAATGACAAAGAGTCTTGATTGAATACTACAAGACTTTTTTTAAATTGCAAAGAGTCTTGATTGAATACCACAAGATTTTTTCATAATTAAAAAGTCTTTTAAAATCTCTTAGAATGCTAATCCAATACATCCCCCTTAATTTGTACCGGGTTTTGGATATTCAAAATGTATCATATACTTTTCTTTTATTAATATTCCGACCCGAACGGAACAGTTTTTACAAAACAAAATCCAAACGCATAGAAAAATATTTGATTTTTTGGGTATTACGTTTTTTTATCAATTTACGATTTTATTTTAGATTTGAACCCCGTCAAATATAGCTTGCAATTCATCAACCTTCATGTTTCTCATATCCTTTACTTCTATGGTGATAACCATGCGATCAAATTTTGGAGTAGGATTTTTCAAATCTTTTCCACTATATAGTTTGATATGGAAGAGTTTCTCCACAATTTTTCATGTTATTTGTTAGTTTAATTGTCTTTGTGAAAAATTCTGCAATGCTTTCCTTCTCCATCTAAAGATTCTCATATTGTGTGGAAAGTGCATGCAACATCACCTTCTTGACGGTGGAGGAGGGAGAGGGGGTCTTTGATTCTAATTTTGTGATTGGGATGGAAAAACAGAAAAAAAGGTTATTTTCTTAGTGAATATTTTTTTTTAGTATTTTGTTAGTATCAATGATAATTCTCTCAACCATATTTTGTTATTTTATTGATATGTGAAATGTGTTTATTAAAGTTTTTGAGTTAATTAATGATTTGATCCCTTAAGTTATTTGTTGGTTATATTTTAGTCTCATAAGTTATTAACGTTACAATTTGGTCCCTTTTAAGTCATCTTCCATCAACCAAATAAATCTCCACCGTCAAAACCGTTAAGCCAATGTCTAAGGTGGATACACATTGCAAGTTGTCACGTCGCCATTCACATGTACCTATTTAACGTTTTGACAAAAGATTGGCGGTAAGGATTTATTTGGCTAACACATACTAACTTAAGGGAGCAAATTGTAACGTTAATAACTTATGAGACCAAAATGTAACCAACAAATAACTTATGGGACCAAATCATTAATTAAGCCAAAGTTTTTTTTATTAAAATTTATAGTTACGAATATTTTGTTAGACTAAATATGTAAATAATTGTCATTTTTTCATTGGATTACCTACAAAATAAAAATTCATAGAAAGGTAGTTCTATTGCATCAAAAAAATAATCATAGGAATGTTGTTATATTGCATCAAATAGACTCTATGAGATAAAATCACATCAACATCATAAAACTTTTTTTTGGTACAATCATTAAACTTTATTTTAAACTTTATAATCTCTTTTCATTTAAAGACGCTTTAGATTTTTTTTTTATTGAACCTGGTTTTTAAAAAAATTATAACAGACAAGTACAATACTCTTTAAAGTTTATTTTTAAAGCTATAGTAAATTCTGTAGGGCTTGTTTGTTACGAATAATTTTTTTTTTTTGAAAGATAAAATAAAAATAATATTGAAATTCAATAATTTAGTGATTTCTTTAAAAAAATTATAAAATAATCATAATCTATTTTGTGTTTGTTTATCGTAGTAAAATCATTTTTTTTAAATAATTTATTTTGTTTAAATACATCAATATAAAAAGAATTTTTTGTTACAGAATCACATCAATCTTTTGAAAGTTATTTTCTCTCTCAGTTAAATAAGATCTTTTGTTAAAAAGACGCAAAAACGTAAATTTATGTTGAGATGTCAAAATATTAAGATGAAGTAAAATTGTGTTTTTACTGGTCGTTAACTTTCTTAATTAGAGAAAGATAATAAATTGTAAATTATTTTTAACTCTTTAGATATTTAGAAGTTGAATTATAGAAAAATTTGTTTTGATTGAGATTGAGATTAAGATTAAGTTTGTTTGTTATTCAAAAAAAGATTAAGTTAGTGTGTTTCATTGAATGATTTTGTTTAAGAGAAATGCCAGCAACACACATTAATTAGTTTTTAAGAGAGAAAAAATAGAGGGAGGTTGAAGCAAAAGACTTAGAATGATATAATTTTGATGACGTGCGAAAAAATTAAGAAAGGATAATTTTGTATTTTTAGTAGACATTAAATTTCATAATTAGAGAATATATTTATGTAGTTTGATTCTAGTTTTGCTTTGTTGTGAAGTATATGAGAGAGATAGAGAAAGATTTCTCTCAAACCCGAGTTTGATGAATATGTTTTGAATTCAATTGATGAATTTGGATGAATTTGTTGATGAAGGCGGAAAATTGACGTTGAAGAATTATTTTTTTTTGAGGAAATTTATGATGAAGATTTTTTTTAATTTTCTTTTATGTGTTTTAATTCAATTTTAATAACTTTTTGTTTTTTTAAATAATTGTTAATTAATAAAAAATGAAAGGTGGGAAAAAATAAATCAAAATGCCATTTAAGCATGCCACCTCATTAGTTAATATACGATCAGCGCGTCACCTAAGCATAATTACAACAGACAGATGTCATCAAGGTCCAAAATCAAAAAATCTTTAATTGAACAGGTTAAATTTCAAACTTTTTTCATTACATAGGTAAATCAAAATTCTCCCAAATAATAGGAGGAAAAAATTATTTAACCGAATAAAAAATAATAAACTATAAGTCATAAACTTAACTTATTTAAAACAATATCTAAACACATAATTACGAAACAAGTGATTTTTTTTTGGTTGTACAAACTTATAAGTTATAATTAGTTTATGGGTTTTGCTAACCAGTGCTCTGAGGGCATTGGTTAAAGATTTCGTTAATAGAAACTTTGTTTTAGAAATACAAGTTTTTTACTTTTTTCTTAGTAATAATTACACCACTTTTTTTTTTTATGCAAACTCACTTATTTTAATACTTTAACAATGTACCATATGCATTAATTATCATTCTTTTTTTTTGGGTCAAATAGTCTAGTGGCCGGAGCTCACACAATTAAATGTGGAGAAGTGGGATGTCCGGGGTTCAAACCCCAATCCCTGCATTTTCTCCTTGCTTTTTTTTTTTTTTTTTACAAAGGGATTCACCTTGGCTTGTTAACCTTGCCAATGAAACTTTTTTTATTTTTTTGACAAAGCCAAATAAACCTTAATATGTCAAAATTAAAACATTTTTTCTTATAAAATAAATAAAAACATAAAACATTTTTATTTATCCCATATTTTTTTGGCACAAAAGGGTTCAAATCCCTAAATTTTACATTACGCAGTGATCACTTCTTCTTCTTCTTCATGATCTTCGTCTCAACACTAACCCATTCTCCATCTCCACTAAACCCCCTTTCTTCAAAAGTTTCCATTTTTCGTGCTTCTCATGGAAAATAAACCCGAAACCGAACCTGGGTCTCGTTCAAACGACCATATGAACATGGAAAACATGAGCATTCAAGACTTGGTTTCAGTTCTGCGTACAGCGTTTCTGACAGAACAATTTGATAGCGTTGAAGAAGTTTTAGTGAGTAGATATGAGAAACTCCGAACAGAGAATCAACATCTTCAACAGAAGATTCAATCTGCAGAAGAATTGGGGAAGAGAGATGAATTGTGTGAGAGAGGGAAAAAAGCACAGAATAATTATGAAAAATTGTTGAAGGAAGTTAAGAAAACTAGTTTAGGGTTTAGAGAAACCATTGCTGAGTTAGAAAAGAAGAATAATAATTTGGAGTTGGAAGTTTCTGAGCTTAGAACAAGAATTGGTGTTTTGGAGAATGAGAAAAATGCATTTGGGGTGAAAATTAGTGAGATGGAGAAATCAATGAAGAAGATTAGTGAGGCTAGGGTTGATGCTGGGATTACTGCTGTTGAAGAAAAAGAGATTGGGAATGAGATTGTGGAGGCTGCTCCTTTGCAAAGAATTGAACCTCCCATGAAAAGGAGGAAGGGTGATCAAGGTGCATCATTAGGTATGAAAATTATGCATACATATTATTTGTATAATGATATAGATTTTTACAAAATGTTGCTTTATAAATAAATAGACTAAATATCCGAACTAATCCCTCACAATTTGTACGCTAGTCAATTTTGTTTATGACAAAAAATAATGCCGAAGTTAGTCTCTGACAAAATTATTATCCAAATTTATGTTGCATGATTACATATAGCACATTAGTCCCACGGATCCCCTGGTGAATGCATTCTCTGCGACATGTATGATTTAAAACATGTCTCTTAGGTGATAAGTAATATTGTTAGCAACTAATGAGTCGAATTTAAGTGAAATTTAATGGAGGGACTAATGTGTTCCCTGTATATGATTGTTAGGGACTAATTTGGGTACTATATTTTGTCAGAGACTAAATTGGGCGAGCCCAAATGTCAGGGGTTAATTTGGGTATTTATGTTATAAATATTGAATTCAATACAAATGATAGGATTAATGCTTTGGTAGATTCTAGGTAGTTTAGTCCGAGAATGTGATTTTCCTGCTGTATAAAGACAAGGTGTAGGGAACTGTGAGCCATGAATGTTGACTACTAAGAATGTTTTTATTTCGACAAAAATAATTTACTTCGACAAAAATAATTTACTTCATGGGCTATAGCTGTACCATGAATTCATATTTCAAATTGAGTCGAATGATAGTGTGTTGGTGTTAAAACTCTTCCTCTCAACTTCTCTCTGCTGTGGGTATGCGTGTGTAATTATGTCTTATTGAAATCAATGGTCCAATTTGTTCAACTGGTGACTGAAGTTGAACTAGATATCATGAAAATAACATCACTCATCATCGAATTAGAAACTGTAATCTGACATAAATTAAGAACATAAACTCATTTAGCATTAGGTTGTTATGGTCCTTCCTTATGCAAGAGAGCTTTTAATCATAATTAAATCCTTAATTACAAATTATAACTTACAAAGCTCTAATAGAGGAGATGAAAACACAAACTCATGAAATTAACTAATACTCTCTCCGTCCCGTAATAACTGAGCCATTTGTAAAAAAATATTGTCCCAGGAATCTTGACCCATTTCAGTTTTCAATACAACATTAACTACTTTTTTCCAATTATAACTCTAATTAATACTACTTTCACCACTCCCAATTCAATATATTCTACTTTACATTTATGATAAAGAATAATGCACCAATACTTGCCAAAGACACTCAAAACCATTTTTCTCTCTCTTTCATTTATACACTTTTCTTAATCTGTGTGAAAAGCTAAACTAGCTCAGTTAAATTGGGACGGAGGGAGTATATAAGAGATTCAAATCAAATATATAGAGTATACATTTATATGCAGCCATCCCCAACAGTTACCATTAAGGAACCATCTTTGTGTTACCAAAAAGTAAGCATCTTTGTGTTCTTGTTCCTTTTATAATCTAAACTAAAAAAACATTGTTTTCTCTACTTTTCTTGTTAATCCAATCAATGTTGTTGTCCTGTTTAATTCATGTGTTGATTGCTTGAATATGAAAACCCATGCTTCTCTAGTCTAGAAATAGTCATTGATGCTCTATACTCATTTGGATTTTATGTTCTTAATGCTTGTTCTTATTTAAGGTTACCTTAGAAATCAATGATTTAATTAATATTAAGGAATTACTATTTCAATAGGAATTGAAAATTCAATAACCAATTCGGAAGATGAAATCATGTTAATTTCCTATCAATTTATGTAAGGTTGAAATCAATAACCATTCCTATCCTAGAGGAGTTGTCATACTCAAGCATTCATACATTTACCCTAGAGGACAGATTCTAGACCAATTGTGTCATGAATCTTGATTAAGATGTCAAGGGTTGGAAGGTACACACAAGAAGGCTCAAGAAAGTGCTTGAAGGTGCACTTGAATGGGAACGGTTATTAAAGGTTAATAAGAGAAGAGAGGGTGTTAGTGATTATTCTCTTTTTCAGCAATAAGCTTAGGGAAGAAATATGTCATGTTGTTTGCTTCCCCTCCACCAGTTGTCTGGAACACAGCTACTATGCTACCACCTAGTACTAGAGACCGTAAAAACCAATATGCTGTTTGTATTGATTTCACATTAGACCCTAACTCGAAAAAGACAACCATATGCAACTATCGCAGTAAGAATTCACGTATAATTGGGCGACAAGTTTGATGGCAGCGCATTATAAGATTTGCTAGAATAACCTGAATAACAAATCTAACAAGAGGTAGAGAGGAGTAGAGAGCTTGAACATGCAAGCTTCAAGTTTGCGAAAAGAGATTTACCTTGTCATTTTTGACAGCTTTTGATTAACACCAACACATTGTATTAATTACTTTGTTTTCTCTGTAATTGTTAACAGTCTCTTATTCTATTAGGTTATGAACTGATACATTTACTCAATTTTTAATGTTATTGTATTATAGAAGAGAGCTCACAAGTGGAGAACAATGGCTATGCTACACCTAACATGGGATGTGTACATTTGTTGGTGCATTTTGATGGAGAAAGAAGTACACTTTTGTTGAAAGTTGATCCTGATCGGTACTCTTATTTGGATTTGGTTGATGACATTAGTGGATTGGCTAACAATGATGGACTCAATAATGGAGGTTTGTCTTTTGCTATTTCTTTCTGTCATCCCACTAGTAAGTCAACAATTCCCATCAAAACTGATAGTCATGTTCTTGAGATGTTCAAGCTTTATAACATGTGTAGTTGTATCCATGTTTATACAACATTACTTAATCACGCGGGTGATGAAGTTGTTAGTCAAGTCCCTGCATTACTTAGTGAGTTTGATGATGAATGGAGAGTGAGTGGTGAGCCTCCTCAAAATGAAAGTGATGAAATTCTCTCAGGTTCTAGTTACATAGATAAAGAAAAAAGGGATAATGAGATTAATATTGATGAGCATAGTGATTATGAAGAAAAACATGATCTTATTGCTTCTGAAAATTCTGCCGAAGATAAAGTGTCAATTTATTCTAATAGAGGTATCAAAGGAAAAATATCTGCTCATGAATTTGAAGGGAAAGTGAAACTAGAAGTTGGTCTATTGTTTGGTGATGTGAATGAGTTTAGAACTGCTCTTAGAGATTTTGTTATTCAAGAGGGATTTGAGATTAAGAGGATAAAAAACGAAAAGGCAAGAGTAACTGCTAGATGTGCTGCAGATGGTTGTTGTTGGCGTATTCATGCATCTCCTGCACCAGATGGGATAACATATAAGATTAAGTCCTACAACCCAGGTCATTCTTGTACACCAACAACAAAGAACTCAAATGCCACATCTACTTGGATTGCAAGGAAGTTAGAAAGCAAGTTAAAGGCTGATCCAAATATGAGTTATGCTGGTATGAAACAAGAGCTGTTGGATAACTATGGCATAGAACCAAGTAATGTAGGTCAACTTTATCGTGCAAGAAAAAAGGTGAGACAAACACAGTTAGGTGCGGGAACTGTAAGGAGTTTGGACATAACATACTAGGATGTCAGAGAGATAAAACTAAGATACAGGTACGAGTACATATTTAATTATTTACCACACATTGACGACATGAATTCTAAAATGTTTGTTATATTTGCAGGAAAAGCTAAACATGCGATGTGGCTCGGATGAGAATGCAGCTTGTTCTAGACAAGTCACTCAAAGTATATAGCTATGGCTCTGATGGAAATGATGTTTAGTGGTTTATTTTGGAGGATTCTGGAAATATTTAGTTTTTTTTTTATAGCTTTTGTCATTAATAGCTACTTTTTATTTTTTTTTATTTTTACAATAGTATTTTGGAGCTATTGTCTTATTTAGATACAAGTATTTTGTAGAGCTTATTGGTTTATATACTTTGGGAGGCTTATTAATTGGTATGCAGTTAGTTGCTCAAATTCCTTTGGTTTATACTAGCTTCACTCACTTTGCTGTTATTTAGTTCTAAAATAGCAATTGTTGATTTTGTTGTCATGTGAATTTGAAGAAATATTTTGAGCGCCAAATTGATCATATCATATGGCAAATTATATATGTATGTGTGAAAGGGTCTAAAGTCACTAAATTGAAAGGCATGTAATTGTCCTAAAATGAGCAACATTTGGATGTGATGTTTTGCTGTTCTAAAAATCAACAAGCAAAGTAAATTACTTGTAAATTGTAAGCCATATATTAAAAATTAATTGTGAAGATCCATACTGAGTTGGTTTACTCTTATCTCTTGGATGAATAATCTATATTCTATACCACGATGCTATATTTCGTTCAAACATATCACATTATTTCTCTAAAATATGAAAATAATCTACTGCCACGTTTTTTGGAAAAAAAATAAATTACATAGCCGTATTGCCAAATTTAAATGTTAACGGAGATTAAAAGAGAAATAAACAATGTCAATGGATCCGAGAATCAACCCTAAAGTCTAGCCAGCCGAATTTTTAAATATCTGTTGTGTTTTTATCATCATTGTTTATTTGCAACCAAGGTTTGCAATTTCCATGAAATTAAGAGATTTTTGTTAGTAATTTTTGTCCATTTGTTGTGTATATATTTTAAGTAATTGGTGTTTATTTTATTGTCTTTTTTTGGTTCACAGTAACATCATAAAAGAGCTCAAATGGAGCATGAAATCTACTTGCCGTGAAGAAATTATGTGATGCTCTACTTTTCTTTGGGTTCAAATATGCTAGAATTAGTTACATCTCCTTTCACCTGTTTGATCAAATGCCTCATTGAAATAATACATTAATGAGCCTCTTGATTCTTCTACGCCTCAAGAAGCAGTTCGGTGATGATTTGGTTCCGCCGTTGAGGAAATTGTTAGGAGTGCTTATCATATGATATCAGATCATTCAATGTGAAATTGAGAGCAACTACATAGTTTATTTTTCTTTGATTTTGACTTTGTCTGGTATAACCTTCAATATCAGTATGATTTCAAGTTTTTGTTGATTTCTGATTTTATTAACCCTATTTTGAGAATAAATACTTTGGAGTGAATGCGAAATCTGATTTTTTTAGCTTGACTATTGTTTTTTTTTTCTTTTCTGACTCTATATAGATAGAAGCAAACAATAAAGAATGTACACTAATTGCACCAAAGCTGTCAACGAAATGAAAATTATTTGCATAGTCCAATCAGTTAAATCTTAATTTTCCATCACGACGCAAACAGATGTTATAGTCAACAATATGACTTAAATTCTATACATAAAAAAGAATAAATCAACGTTTGACATGCAGTTGCTGACATTAGGTTCACAGTGTTTTTGTTAGATAAAAAAAGGATTCATTAGATGATGGTTATGGACATTTTTAGCTTTCTATAGCATAGTTTGATGTTTGATTTCAAGATATATTAGTAAGATGATTTAATAGGGGTGCAATTAGCCGTTACAGATTGGAATGAGTTTGTGGAAACAACTTATAATAGCTTCAGACAGTTCAATACATCAGCCACTCACACATTGAATATGAGTATATACAAGGCAATTTTCAGGTGATTTCTTACCTTATCTTAACATGATAATGATGCCTAACTTGTGTGTCTGTATTGAATGGCGTGTAAAAAAGCTTATGAGGGTGTCGTGGGTTGTGCAGTTTACTCACGGAGAGACTACTCAACATATCACGTATATGTAGTTACAATAAGATTTTGATAGGTTTGATTTTGACTATTGTGAGGATTACTTATGTGTTTGATAGAGTTTGAATGTTAACGTTGTTTGAACTGCCATGTTGCAGCTTTGGAGACTTGGAAGCCTATATTAACAACTTCAAATGCATATCTTGATGTTTTTAGTTGAATGTCTATGTTGCACTTTCCATTTTTTTATTCAATAGATGATCTTTACTTGAGAATACATTAACTCATTTTCAGTAGTTATGTGTCAATCTGTCATTTTAAATAGGTCCCTGATCAAATGTTTAATGTGATGCCTTTGATCAAATTTTAATCTATATCTATTAATCTTCCGACGTCGATCATTTTTGCGTTATTCTATTTGCCTCATCTTTCTCATTCCTTTTGTATTTTCAATTTTTCTTAATTGATTTTCTATGCAATTCCCTACTCTAAGCTATGCTGATATCTATCAGGTAGAGATTTTGTGTTTTGTTATAGCTGAAATCATGATTTTTGGTTGATGTTATTTTTCATGGTAACGCAGGTGGCTGTTGTTGTTGAGTTTAATAGTGGAACTGAATTTCCTTTCCACCCCAGGAGGGAGGTATGTTTGGCCACTACTATCGGTTTCTCTTTATTGATTTTACATGATTTTTTTTAACACAATGGTTCTGGAACACAACTCTTTTATATGCTCCCTTTTTAGTTTTGTAATAATTTTTAACCCCAATTAGAAGGTTGAGCAAAAATTGATCCACCAGATACAAATAATATAAGTTTTGTTAGCCGATTTAAGTACATGTTAGTAGTACTAATTGGTCTGCTATACTTTTCATATGTGAGTCTGAAAATGATGTAAGGCTGACTTATTTTGTAGTTTCTTGGAGATTTGCTGATTTTGTATGCTTTCATCTGTAATATGGTTTAAATTTCTTCATGAAAGCACATACATATGTATCTAATATAAATGTGCCATGTTGGTAGTTATTTTAACCACACCCATTTTTCTTTATTTCTGGCTTCATAATTCAATGGCAACATGTTTTCTTTCTTCCTTAATTTTAGCGTGTGCAACAAATGTCAATGCTTTTGTTTTTTTATTGTGTTTCAATTCTGCGGAACTTATTTTAAAATGAAATTGGTTGTCATACCTTAAATTTTGTGTGAATGCATATTAATCGTGATGTACGACATGAGCTATGTATTATAGTATTCTTTGATATTATCTTGCAGATGCTTTGGTTGGAGCCTAAACCAAGACCAAGTCATTTTGATGTTAAAGAGAATTGTGTCTTGCTTGTATATTTTAATCAAGCCGGGTACTGCCACTGAACTGGGGATTCTACATGTTATAAACAACCTTTTGCATCTTCTCTTCTTATCCCTTACTCCTTAAAGTTATTAGGTTTGCAAACACTTAACCCTAAAAATTTCCCTCTATTTCTAATGCATTAATTACTAATGAGAGCAACCCTAA
>Ga0315914_1006097_pt1 | contig 17238 bp, 7 predicted proteins | sample MpolenodulesMG_FD_203920 | JGI IMG/M metagenome (GOLD analysis project Ga0315914, IMG submission 203920) | Medicago polymorpha root nodule microbial communities from Los Angeles, California, United States - elongated nodules | ecosystem: Host-associated > Plants > Roots > Nodule | place: USA...
GTACTTTGATTATGGATCCTGCACACTTGAACAAATTGTTTAGCATATCCAATTGATTATTTTTAATACCTTGTTATTGTCAAAACTCAATAGGTGACTTGTGAAACACCCTTGTTCCAACAACACTCCCATAGGTAATTGAAACGAGACAAATGTTGAAATTCCAAAATTGTCATCTAAAGGAACCACACCACACACAAATCTTAGAACATAAAAACATACCCCAACGCTCTCTAATTTAACTAAAGACATTGTAAGAATAAAATTCATATGCAACAATTCCAAATTAATCAAGACTCCAATAACAATGTAATATAAGTTCAATCACTCGGTCTAGGTATGTCACACTCCCTAGTGCGTGAAGGTTGTGAGCTTGAAACATATAATGATTAAATAGAACTCATATCATAACTAAATAAAAGTCTTGCCTTAATAAATCCAACAAATAAAGAGAGATTTATCTTAGAACCCAAATCAAAAAGTTTTTAGTTACTCATGGTAACAAAAAAACATAAACATATAAATAAACATACTCTTAGAACAAAAGTTGATGAAATTAGAGACCCATCCTTGATGCTCGTAGCCATTGCCTTCCACTTGAATTGACAAGTTCAGAATAAATTTTTATGAGTGGAGGGAGTTTTATTTATAAGCATATTCCCTGTTGGGGTTGGGTTGAAATTCTGGGAATTTTCTCCAAACGCACAGAGTAAAAACAACAATTAGCTGTTTTTAATGAACAACATGCACGAGGACGTTTGTGGTTGTGCACAGAGAGCATGAAAGTGTGATAGAAAGCAGTATTTCTCTACCCCATGCGCCCGGGCGTGTAAGCCATGCGCGAGGCGTATGGCTTCAGCTTCTGGTGTAGATTTTGCTTTTTTCCTTCATTCTTCGAGTGTTTTCTTCTTGTATCTTATTCTTGAAACTTGAGAAAAATTTTATCCAACTTGTAATGTCTTCAAAGCTTTCTTGAACCTTGATAATATTTATTCTATATCTTCCATAGCTTCTACGAGATGTCTTGCTTTCCGAATCACATGATTTTTCAAAAAAAGACTTAAAACACCTATGGAATTATTTGGTTTAAGTAAGAAACATAATTACATGACTCTATTTAAAAAATACAAAATGTCCCTTAAACCACAATCAACCTCTCTAAAACTTCAATATAATTGAGAAATTATACCCTTAAACTATCAAAATGATAATTAAATAAGAACCCTAAATTTGAACCCAGACGACACTTAAAAAGAAATGGAAGGAGTACCATTTACTCATTCTCATAAAAAAAATCCCGTGCATACGAATTACACTCCTAATAAATTAAAACATATCATAAGAAAATTGGGAAATAATATTTTTATCAGTAACCAAAATAGTCCCTCAATATATTAAAATTCCAAAATAATCATTGATTGTGCACTACGTTAGTCAAAATAATCTTTGACTTTAAAATGATCCCTTAATATTGTCATATCACTATATCAATAGACTTACTTATTATCTTATCAGTCTCTATAAGTACCTACTTATTGTCACATCATCCCCTATACGAAAAGAGTTGTTGTCAGCATTGAGAGATTATTTTTACATCAGTGACTATTTTGACTAACAAAGTGCACAATCAAACACTATTTTAAAATTCCGATACGTTGAGGGACTATTGTGACAACTCGCTACACATATAGTGAATAAAATGACTATTTGCTCAATTTTCTTGTGATATATTTTATCTTACTAGGAGTCATATTTTTTGAACTAATATTTTTAATTATTTTTATATGATTCCAGATTAGGTTGAAGGTGAGAAAATCACAAGAACGGAGGGGTGAATTGTTTTTGTGGATTTTTTTTTATTCTTTGATAACTTAGATAGCAGCGAAACATAAAGAGATAAGAGATAGAAACGACACAAATAGTTTATCCTGTTCATCCCACAACCCGTGATTACTTCTAGCCTCCATGCACTTCCAAGGAATTTTTCCACTATATATCAAATCCTGGTTACAACAACAATACTAAGACAACCTTGTCCTAGATTTCCTTGCCTCAACCTAGAGGGCTTCCTAATCTCAATACAGAGACTTACAACAAGAAGTTGTTTATAAAAAGATAGTGTTTACATAAACTATAGGAGTAGTAAACATATATGAAGCACAATACACTCAAAGTGTATTCCTTACAAATGTTTCTTTTGAATTTTTATAGACAATGTGTATATCATGAACAAGTATGTTTATAACTACAATAGTATATATGAACATGCTAAACTTTATGGAAGTATGTATGTTGACTTCCACAAAGTTGACCTTAATCTTGATGCAGAGCCTTACCATTATCTATGACACAACACTCATAAAGATCCAAAACTTTGATCGATAATGCAGAGCTTAGACTTCATGTCCATAGTACTTCCTTGGTCTAGAGTTTTGGCATGTTAGTAAGTGTTTTGACTTCTTGTTCTAGAAGTAGTATATTACTTTTGTACTTTGAATTTCCTACACACTTAGACACACATTTGTCAATCCTAATTGTTCTCAAACATGCTTTGTAAATTTCCTTGTTATGATAAAAAAAAATTAAGGGTTTTATTTTTTTAACCAATTTTGGTCTAACATAGGAGTAATATTTCTTTATTAGGAGTCATATTCTTTTCTTCGTGATACGATTCCAGATTTTGAATTTAGTAGTTTTACTAGCAAGGACACCCTCCCACCTAAAGTAGAACATATTTTGGCAAGTGCCTTTTTTAGTAAAAGTGTTCAAGATATGGAAGTGAAGTTTGAGATGACCAAAACACAAAAAGCAATTTTGGGGTGTTTACAAGTAGCACATGCTCAATCTTTTCTTCTAGATATCCATATTGATGGGTTAGGCCAACATATGTCATAAGTTGAGTATCGTACTTTCCTCTGATATCACCTCATGATTTCCTTATTTTTTTTATCGATGACATGTGCTCTATTTGGTGTAAGGCATCTTTGGATACCTTTAAGCAACACACAGTTTATTATAATGATCTTCCCAGCTTCAAATACAAACATGAATTTAAGGATGTACTTCTTTTTATTAATTTAGGCGGACGAGAGTATCTATGAAGAAGGAGACGTCTATGAACTTCTTAACCGATCCTCAAGAAGGAAGGTTGAAACTTAGACCAACAAATGTTATAGTGTATGGCTAGGTAGAAGGGTAACGAGCATGTGTGGACTTGGATGGGATCTCCTCATTGTGGGATTGGGGGTCGGGGTTTATACTATGTGACAAGCAAGCCTCAAAACTGCTTCACGCAAAGTGGTCAAACATGAGAAAACACTTTTTGACAATCAACATGATTTTATATCATTTGCATTTGACACTTTTGTCTTCCTAACACAAGAGGTTGTTGACCTTCTACAAAGAATTCAAAGGGTCATGTATAGCAATGTGTGTCGCCTTAGCCTATAAAAATTGTATTTAAGAGGATTGATTTCACCATAAAAATAAAAAAAATTAATGACACAACTTATTGTCTGCCTACCTGTATTTCTATTTAAATTATCATTGAAATATGATTATTTACTATCTCACCATGTTCTTATAACAATAATAATAATAATAATAATAATAATAATAATAATAATAATATTTTAACACGGTAGACAAACACATCAAATGACGGTTTTTTTCTTTCTTCTTTTCCCTAAATGAAGTTTTTTTTTTTAAATTTCTTCTTCCCCCAAGATTTTTTTTGAAAGATCTTCTTCCCCCAAGATTTTCTCCTTCCCTTTAGTAATGTTGTATAAAATAAATCAATTTTAGTCGGTTAGTTTAGTTTCTTAAAAAAAAAGTATATTGTATAAATAGACTTCTTTTTTTGGTGGTGGTCAGGGTTCGAACCCCGGACCTTATATATTTTATGTATTGTCCATACCAATTGAGTTAAGCTTACGAGGACTAAATAGACTTTTTGACTCAATATATTATGCTTTAAACGTTTTCGTTACCAAATAAAATATAAAACAAGAAAGAGAATTAATTTATTTGGTTAACCCAAAAAATAACTTTTTGAAGCACCATTGTCAATTCACAGATCACAACGGGATAAAAATTGAGGCTACATGAAAATAGCAATCCGCAATAGAAATATGAGTTACAACACTATGAGATTGATATGTTTAAAAATGTGAGTTTCAGGCGTTTATTTGAGCTAGCAGTTGACAAATCAAGTACTGTTTCGCTTATGTCAACTCTCGGGTGGGAGAACGGGGGAGCGGCGTGGAGGTGGAGGAGACGGTTGTGGGTGTGAGAGGAGGATATGTTACGGGGAGTGTGTTACTTTACTTTTCACAGTATTTCTTTGTAGTTTTTGATGTTACAAATTCTTGGAGGTGGCATCTAGATCCTTCTGCAGTTACACGGTTCGTAGTGCTTACAAGCTCTTAACCACTCAGGATACCTCTTAGGTTAATCATGCGGTAGATTTGATTTGCAATAAATAAGTTCCCCTGAAAGTTTCAATTTTTTCTTGGAGGCTCTTGCGGGATCGGTTGCCTACAAGATCAAACATGTTGGATCGCAACATTGTTACAGACGATGCGGGTTGCGTGGTAGGTTGCGATCACTTGGAGACATCTCAACATTTATTTTTATCATGTGACTTTTACGACTCTTTATGGCAAGAGGTGCAGTCTTGGCTTGGTGTGTCGGGACCGGACCCTCACAGTATCTCCAAACATTTGTATCAGTTTACTCATTTGGCGGGTGGCTTGCGTGCAAGGCGCTCCTTTTTGCAGACAGTTTGGTTACTTTGTGCTTGGACTATATGGAATAACCGTAATAATAGAATGTTAACAAATGTAGAAAATTCCATAACTCATTTGTTAGATAAAGTAAAGCACTATTCTTTATGATGACTTAAAGCTAATAACACTAACTTTGTTTTTGGCTTTAGTACGTGGTGGTCAAGCCCCTTGCTGTGTTTGGGCATTGCCTAATTGCTATTTGTAACATTGATAGGTTGTAATTATTAGGGGTTTTATTAATACACCTTGTGCTTTGAAAACCTCCTATGATTTTTAATATATACCATTTTTTATTGTTCAAAAAAATATGTTTAAAGATCTCAATTTTTAGATGTTGTCTACGGTCGATGAATTATCTTAAAAATTAGCTGAGACCGGTAAAACAAATTCTAATTCATTGATTGAAAAAGTGTTATGAATTTTGTTGACTCCTGATCTGGTGCCAATAGAAACCACAAAAAGTGCATTTTCATCAATAAAAAATTATACCATATGATTACTGTTTATATTGAAAAAGAGATTGGTGAAAATGTCTGCCTTAGAAGCTCAGGTATCTATCGTAGATATGTTTAATTGATGACTTTAATGGCTCTATGAAACAACTACGACAACTTTAGAGGTAAATGTTATTTTTCTTTGTATTTGTTTGATGATATTAAATTGAAATATATCTTATAATTTCTTAAACATTTTATCTATGTTGTGCATCTAAAAATCTTTTTTTTTTAATGCATAAATCATACTATTCCACTTGGCCCCCCCTATGCTAAAAACGTGGCTCTTGTCCCCCTCCAAGACAGAATATGAAAATGAACATTAGAAGAAGAGATTCCATTCTCGACATCAAGGTCGGCCCAACATGTTAAGAGGCCTAAAGAAAATTTTATAATGAGGTCTTTTGGAATTAAAAAAATAAAATAACACAATGCTTATTAAAAGTATAATAAATCAAGTTTTGTTGAATCCAAGGTTTGAACTTAGGATAAAAATGATTTGAGGCCTTAAAATTGATCAACTAAGCTAGATAAATATTGATTATTAGTATGACATATTATATATTTATAGCTAAATCAATTTATTTTGAGGCCTTTTTTTAACCCAAAATCTTGAAGCCTAAAGCCCTTGCTTAGATGGCTTGACCCTTGGGCCGGCCTTGCTCGACATTTATCTTGCCAAACACGCACAGACAAGCATCTGAGTTATCAAGTATTAATTAACTCTAGTGTAAGATTCTTTTCTTATACTCACTCATACAACTCTCAGATTCGAAGGAAGCTACATGCTACTTTACAACTCTAGTCTAATCATATAGTACCCTTATTTCACCTAGACTTGGGACGGACACAAAGCATCATGCCCTAAATGAATGAATTCATTGCTTATAAAAGAAAAACCTGATAATAAATCTAAAGAGTCATATTTTCCATTTTGAATTATGTGGTCATCTCAATTTTCCAACAGAAGATTGATCTTGGCATATTATGCTCCCATCCGACATTAATATATGGTATACTAATAGTACAATATTTGATTTGATCTTGTGGTTGATTCGTGACATTTTACCTATAGGGGGTACCATAAGTGTCGATACCAAATTTCAAAATCTTTTTTGAGGAACGAAATTTCAGTATCTTGATTACGGACATATTATTAAGTTCTAAATTGGCGTGGTATTTGATTCCCTATTCAGATGGCACAACTATAGTAGCATTAGGATAAGTTAAAATAGGAAATGAATAACGAACAAATGATTGATTAAAGTGATAGAGAATTTGAGCTTCAATTATTGTGTTATGCGATGAAAATTTCGTACTAAATAATATCATAATAAAAAAAATGGCTTAAATAAGTTTTTCATCCCTGTAAATATAAGTCATTTAAATTTTCGTCTCTGAAGTTACTAATCTTTCCAATCTGCCACTGCAAATATTAATCTTTTGACTTTTGGTTCTAATTAGGTTTTTTTGCTGAGGTGGGCTGTCATTAGCGACGTGGTGCCCATGTGACAAGTGATGATTGAGCGAGGTGGTTGGCTTAAATAGGTCTTCCGTCCCTGCAAATATAGACCAGTTGAATTTTCATTCATGAAGTTACTAATCAGATATTATTAGGACCATTTTTCAAATGAATAATATTTGCAGTGGCAGATTGAAAAGATTAGTAATTTCAGAGACGAAAATTCAATTGACCTATATTTACAAGGACAAAAAATCTATTTAAACAAAAAAAAAAAAAGCATTGCAATCCCAATTTCAACTAAAATCTCTTTTTTTGTCCTCACGGCATGGAATAGTGATTTGTTTGATGCCAACTTAAAAATAAGAAGTCTTCACCAAAAAATATATATAACTTCACCAAAAAAAAACTTAAAAATAAGAAGTGAACTAGCAACAACAGACTATTTAACACACATCTTAATAATAATTTTTTTATTGATTAAAATTCATCTTAGTCTCGTTTAATTTATATGAAACCCTCTTAATTTGATGAGACTAAAAAGTTTGAATCAAAAGAAGATAGTATGTGTTAGGGGATGTTTGTGTTGCAAAGCGTGTTCATAAAATTAGTCAAATAAGAATAACTGATATCAATTAGGTTAGGTTTCGTTATATTTTTAATCCTTTATTTTATTTTATGCTCCCTCCATCCTAAATTATACGACATTTTAGATATTTCACACGTGTTAAGAAATGTAGTAATTACTTTTGTGTGGAAAGAAATATTATCAGTTGTTTTACAAAATTGTCCTTAATAAATTATATGATAAAGATAAATGAAAGAATTTAAAGAAGAGAGAGTAATAAATAGTTAAAGATATAATATGAAAAGTATGTTGGAAATTTAGGTCTTAATAAAAATAGATTTCATAAAACATGTTCAACAATTATGAATCGATAGCGGAAGCAAACAAAACATTGAACATGAATATGAACGGATATACGCATTGTTTGATTTATCAAGGATATTAAGAATTAGGGTATTATGAATACCTGAATGAAACTTTCATGACAACCCTCTAAACAACAACGATGAACAGAAATGAGTGATCTGAAACAAACATCAAGGGTTAGCGGCGGCTGATTTGGTTCTTCCTCAACCGGTATATTTAGAAGAGAATGGTTGTTGTGTACGGTGTATTGGGGACCATACCTCTTTTATATTGGACACTAGTGCAAATCAGGGATACAAGACCTGATTTTTAAAGATTTCAGACCTGTTTTTGTGCAAAAGTGGTCTTAAATCTCTAAAAAAACAGGTCTTGTATCCTTGATTTGCACTAGTGGGATGACCATTAGGGTTTCCCATTATTCCGTTAATTATAATGGGACATCCGGCCATCCAATCATTGAGTCCATATCAGTTAATTAAATATTTAATTAATTATATAATTAGAAATCTAATAGCCTTATTACTTAATTTGATCACTAATCAATTAAAACTTATAATTGATAAATAGTTAATATGATTATTATTACGATATTTGCCCACATAATGATATCGGAATATAATTAAATAATAAAATATTTCAACAATCTCTCACTTGCACTAATAATTATACCATAATTCTTCAGGCGCATATCTGAATGTTATTTATCTTTAGATTTTAACTTTACAATCTGGTCCACCTCATATATTAATCATGGGACCACCGCGGTTGTCGTCACTGACGTATAACGTGACGAAACCCCGATGACCACCATATCAATACACTTGATGACATAGATCGATATGGATGAGTGACATGGAAATTTCATGCAATGTGATCTCTAAATCATGTCTATTTTCGACTGGTCCAACTAAAGTCTTTAATGAGATCAAACTGAAGTTTTGCAAATTTAAAATTTGCACAAATGATACAGAAATGGTTATAACAAAATAACCTCATGAACTTTATTGCTCCAGAAAATCATAACATAAAGTCTGTATCGATACCAAAACAAAAGTATAGAACATAAAATAAAATTATATAAGTGTGTGTGTGTATATATATATTTGAAATGTCAATATATTGTATTCTTAGTGCAAATATTATTATGTTGGTGAGATTGAAACAATTACTTATATTTTTTATTTTATTTTTGGAATGTCAAATATTGGTAATTAGTTGTTAGGTTAATATTTACTCATTCGTTCGAGTTTGAACTCAAGACATGACTTCAACTCCTAATCTCTTAATCCAAGCGGCAGGGCCGTTCTTGGGCAAGCGCAAAGAGCTCTATGGAGCCGGGCCTCCAATTTATGGGGGCCTCAATTATTTGTAGGGGTATGAGTATAATTGTTGGGATATATGATAATATTTTCTTTTGTTATGTAGGTCCAAATCAAGCACTTATTATTTGACAAAAATAAAGAGTAACTAGATAAGTTAGGCCAAACCTATACATCTATCAACAAAAAAAAAAATCAACAAAACAAATTAAAATCAAAATAATTCTTATTGTTAATTTGTAATTGTTTATATTATCATTAATTTTTTTATTAGGGGCCATTTTTAATATTAGAGCCGAGCCTCCAGTTTTATTGGAACGGCTCTGCCAAGCAGGCTGAGCTACCATAAACCACCAACGCCCCCTCCCCAAACAAAACTTCATATTTACTGTATACTTTTTTTTAATGACAAATATTAGTAATTAGTTGTTAGATTAATATTTACTCATTCGTCAGAGTTTAAACCTATAATCTTCAACTTCTTATCTCTAAACTCATATCAGCTATGCTACTCAAACCTCCACCCCCTTGAAACAAAACTACATATAAACTTTATATTATTTGTAAAACCAAATATTTTAATAGAACTATGTAATTTTTATTTACAAAAACTACACACTATTATTTAGATTTATAATTTATACTTTTTCATAAAAAAAAAACTTTATAACGAATACTAAGTTTAATTTAAATTTATGCTTATTTATTTGTCAAATAACTTAAATACTCACTAATTTTGTGTGGGATTTTTTTTGTGTAAATTAGTTTTTAATTTTAAATAATATCTTATAAATATGTTACACCCACATGCTTGGCACGGATATCATATTAGTTTTAATAACATATAGAGTTTTGCTAAAAGACACCATGTATGAAGGTGTTTTTTAGCAAGTTATCCTATAAACATTTGCTAAAAGACACCAACTAATTTTTATGAAGGTGTCTTTTAGCAAGTTATAACTAAAAAGTTGATAATCACACCTTGAGGTGTGAATTACTAAAAGACACATTCATGAGTGTCTTCTACCAAAACCCTAACATATAAGCATCATCAATGTAATTAATAGAGTGGTTTTAAATAAAAGATGACCTAATGTGATGGATGTTTAGTCTAACAGGAATTAAAGTTAACGTGGTCTTATTTTGAAATTCAAAATAAAGTACATCACTTTCCTCTCTCTTTCAAAATAAATTGTTTAAGGGATGGATCAGATGGATTTTATAGTGGATGGACTGGATGGATATGGATTTGATGGATCCAATTGCCACCCCTAGTGTAACTATAAAAAATATGAAAAGTTGAAAGGAAAAGAAGAGACATTCATTTTTCTCATAATAGAAAAAACAATTATATTTTCTCATAAAAAATAAGTAATCTTTACCATCAAAAGATACAATAAAAGAAAAGGTTGACAGGCAAAAACAATTGCATAAAAGTATCAATACCATTAAATGAAATTCATGGTATAGTGAAATCATGATATATCAAGATCTTAAATGAAAATTTGATAATAAAACATAAGCATTTATCAGACAAATAAGGAGTGTCAATGGTCATCGAAAAAATAGAGGATGTGAGTGACATTTTAACAAACTATAAGGAAGGTCAATGTAATTTACATTTATATGTTAAACTCAAAAATCACATTATTTTTTTCCATAGTAATCATCCATAAGGGATGCTTCCAAAAGATTAAATTCCATTAAATTTAGGGCATTACTTTCCCCACCCTATAAGTTTCTCGTGTGCTCTATTCGGATTCTAAATTTTTAAATGTTTTAATGTCTTTTAAGAGGTTTTTATGAGGTGTTTATGTCGTTCATATTCTATAATTCGAATTGCGTAGAGTGCGTGAGAAATCAATAGAGTGAGAAAATGAGTCTTCAATTTATATACATAGAGTAATCAAAACCAATATAATTTCAGAAGAAACATTAGGTACCAGTTTTTTATTAATTTATGGGCTCCTCCCCGACCCAACTTCAAAAGGTAGTATATGGATAGCACTTGTGTACCATAATGATATATATCATTCTCCAATTAGAATGTGCCACGTGGCACATCCTTTAAAAAAAATATCAAATAAAGCATTTATAAAGTAACATTGATAGGTGACACACTCTAATTGGCCAATGGTATATACCATTGGTACCTCAATGGTACACAAGTGGAATCCGTAGTATATTGGATTTGTAAAATATAAAGATTTGTGCTTTATATATAACCATGAAAGTCCAAATAAAATTCTTAACAAGTCACATATGCTTTGTATATTGATTTTGATGGTGAAGTATAGGACGACTATATTATAATTAGAGGAATGGCTGCAAGTATAGGACAACTATCTTAGAATGTCTAGCACCTCTTCCAATAATATGTCATACATGATATGATATGATATGATATTGTAGGTGTATTTAGTGCAATGCCTCATAATACATATGTATCAATTAAACGTCATTGGAACTTAATATTGATTTTTTTTTTCAATTCATAGAGCTAAATTTAGCATACCAACTCATCTTTCACTAAGTAATATTGCTAATGCTACTCTCACCTTTACACTCTTACTGCAAAAATCTGAAGAGATCCAAACAAGATAGAAAGCAAATCTATTTGGTCATCTTTAATGACGATACATATATGAATCTTTTACCAGAAATTGTTCCCTTAAGTTAGTACTTTCTACACAAATGCCAAATTTATATTCACAGGAGAATTGGCCTTTAGTTTCATATAGACTATCTTCCTTGTAACAATGTCATTGAAACATCATTATTTGAATGCAGCTTACTAGTTCCTGATGAAGAGTCGCATTGACGCGGATAAAAGGCTGGTTCCTTTGGCTTAGGCAATGCTTTTTCACCATTCAGCATTAGAACTGCAGCTGACATATCTGGCCTATCATCAGCTTTCTCTTGAACACATAAAAGCCCTATCTGAATACATCTCAATATTTCAGCTTCTGCTCCAACAGTGGAATCGCGTAGAGATTCTTCTATCAACTCCAACGGCGTTGTTTCGCTCCACAATCTCCATGCCTAAGGATACAAAAGTTAAGATTGTGAGGTTTGAGTTTACTTTTCAATCAATGTTATCAAAAAGATATAGTAACAAAATAATGCTACAAAATGTTATTGTTCCGTCAAATGGCTTTTTGCGTTCCGTGATTGACAACACTGCTTTGAATATGCCAATACATATGTTGTTTCAAGTGGACTAAATCATTAGACTTACATATCCAAGAAGATCAAGATCATCATAGTCACAATATTCGCGGTTCTTGTTTCCACTAATTGTCTCTAGTATAATAACGCCAAAACTAAAGGCATCAGATTTCACTGAGAAAAATCCACGTGTTGCGAACTCTGGAGACATGTAACCACTGAAACACGGTAAATAAAATAGAAGATATGGTGCTTAGAAAACAGGATAGTGAATATTTATGTTTTATAAAGAAACAAATTCAAGTCATCAATTTCAGCATGCTTACTAAGTTCCTACTATTCTTCTTGTTTCTCCTTCGGCTTCATCTCCCCATAATGTTCTAGCAAGACCGAAGTCTGATATTTTAGGATTCATATTTTCGTCTAGAAGAATATTGCTGGTCTTGAGATCTCTGTGGATAATCCTTAATCTAGAGTCTTCATGAAGATAGAGTAGTCCTCGAGCAATCCCTCAAATAACTTGGAATCGTTGAGTCCAATTCAGTAATCTTTTTCTTGTTTGATCTGATAATAAAATGTTTTCGGCTTAGTTAGAAGAAGAAACAGATTGATCAAGGTACATAAAATCAAAACAAGTGATATATAGGATAAAATCTCAAACCAAAAATGAAGTAGTCCAGGCTTCTGTTGATCATGAATTCATATATCAAGAGTTTCTCATCGTTTTGAATGCAACAACCAAGTAGCTTTACTAGATTTCGATGCTGAAGATTGGCAATTAGCTTAACTTCATTTATGAACTCATTTGGTCCTTGTCCTGAAGTATTGCAAAGCCTCTTCACAGCTATATCTTGTCCATTTTCCAGTTTACCCTAACAATCATTATTTGGAAAGTAAGAGAAGCTAATGAGAACAATTTAGATTAGCTTCTAGCTGGTACAAGTTTTTCAGTTATCAACCTGTTAAAAAGCTCTTAAAAGTTTATAGGTGTTATGGATAAGTTAAATAAAATAGCTTATAAAAAATAGTGGTGCAGAAGTTAATTTTGAACTTATACAAGTTTACTAGTTCGAATTAGAATAATCGTGGTTACCATAAAACTATCCTAACTTTTTCTTTTCTACAAGTACTTGTATAAAACTATACCAACATTACATTACTTCGCACAAACAACATGGTTACCAAAAATAAATAAATAAATAGACGCATTATACCTTGTAAACCAGTCCAAATCCTCCTTGCCCCAATTTATTATCAATCGAGAAGTTATCGGTTGCAATAGCTATAGTTGATAATTCAAATATTGGTATGTCAATGTCTTCATTCTTTTTGCTGTCTGTGTGATTGTTCAAGCTAAATACTTGATTCTGCTCTGAAAGGATAGAAGAATGATTAACAATCCACCAACCATAAAATTATATTAGAACTTTTTTTGCACTTGACCCTCCAATAATTATTTCAGTTAGGATACAAATTCAGATTCTCATGAACGATTTTAACTGAAACTCATTAACCATTTAAGACCAACCACGTAGTTCGTTATACCAGAGACAATTGTCGAACAATCATTTATGCATACACAAAATAAATCAGTTTAAAATAACTGAAAGATTACCAAGATTCTCTAGTTTCTTCCTCCTATTGCGGTGTATAGCAACTCCTAGTATGACTATGATCGCAATAAACACGATACAGCCTACTAGAATTCCTGCAAGTTTCTTCTTGTCCAAGCCCGTCCTATGGTCTGATAGGTTAAAAGAACTGTGTTAGTCGACACACGAAAGTTTTGAGCTGCTCAGAAATCCAATAGTTAACATCAAAAAGCACTTCACAATCAAAAATTTATAATAATAATAATTACATGCAGCCATGGATTTCTCAGTAAAATAAATAGTATTGAACAAATTAAGGCTTAGAATAAGTTCAATGAATACAGAAATTGGTCCTCAAAATTGTGAGTATCAGTAAATATAATCTCTGAATTTTGCAAATTAACAAATAGATCCTTAAAAATATAAAGTGTCAGTCAAAATGGTCAATTCATTAACTTCGGTGCCACCGCAAATAAACATTTCATGTTCTATGTGGATTTCACATCAATGCCACATCAATTTAATATTAAATGGTATAAAGTATAAGCAGTTTAATACCTAATTCTGAAGCTGCAACTCTTATGTAAAGTTCTTGTCCTCCAGAGGGTAACTTTCTGACATCCAAAATGTCATCAAACCAAAGCAAGCAGCCACTTCCACCATCTCTGATATCTAAATTTGCATATGCTGTACAAGAACAGTTTCCAATACAGAATCTCTCACATTCTTCAAGGCTCATGCTCTTATTAAACCAAGATTTTGATGTATCGGGCAACTTCATTCTTGTATGCTTTAAAAAACCATCCCTGTTGTCACAATCTAACTTCACTTTCCTAACACAACCACCCGACCAATTTTGTGAACTCCAGTTTGTTTGAGATTTTGGAACGAAACCTTCAAGACATTCACATACTGGCGAGTTATCAATATCACAGCTTGAATTTGCACCGCAGATAGCATAATTATCGCACTGATCCGAAGGACCAACAAAGACAAGTTGCCAACTCTTTGTCTGATCGGACAACATGTAACGCGATACTTGACCGTTTGGAGTTAGCATGTACCTTGAAACAAAGAATTTGTCCAAAAGTTCATATCCATAAGAAACTTCCTTATCAGTAATCACAAATGAAATATTGAAGGATTTGTAAAGCGTTTCAGAAGAGACTCCAGACAAAATATTTCCATTCCATGAACCTGCTCTAAATAATAATGTGTTTTCTTTTGTAATCACTACTTGAGGATAACCATTAGTATCTATATGATATGAATACAAACCAGTAGCAGGATCTTGAGTGTCTCTCCAAGATACCAAACTTGTATAATTTCCAGTTAATAAGTTACTTCTAATTCTCATACCTGGAATCAAAGTATCACTAGGAAGATCAAAACTTTGCCACAAAAAACTATCTTGGTTGGTTTCATCTTCCACAACAAGGTTTCCATTTTCCAAGAGTTTCACAATTGGTTTTGTTACTGCTTTTGATGTATTAGAGGACCATATCATAGCCCCTTTGGAATCGACAATAACAAGAGTTCCTTTATCTGTGAGATTCAAAACTCCTGATGAGTTTCCTAGTGGAACATCTCTATTTGCTATCCACACAGGAGTTTTTGGTGAAATATCTTTGTACCATATACCAAAATATTGAATATTTGAATCTCCAAAGTTGAAGAATCCTGCTTCAAAAGTTTCATCTGTAGAGATTAAAGTCTCATTATGTTTGAGAGATTGTCCTGGAGCAATTGTTTCTAAGGTATTGGAGGTTGGTATGAAGTGGAAGACAAGGAAGCAATAAACTAGCACCTTGAAGCTTTCCATTCATTAGTTCTTGGTTAAAAAGTTAGTCTCAAAATTCCTATACATGTTGGCGTTTTTGACTATAAATTATAAGCCAAAATCATCAAGAGTTGGTTCTGTAATTGAATTAATTGACAGGTTATCTTCAAGAGGGTCAGAGCATATGTATCTAAATTAGAGGTCAAACAAAGTTTCATATTTTTCAATATAATACAACAACATTAACTTCTAGCCATAAAGAAAAATCATACTTCCTCTTAGCTTACTTCCTCCCATCTTTATTATAAGATAAGATGAAAAAATAAAATAAAAAATATCAAAATCAATAGAATTTATTGCAATTTTTAAACACTTTAACACATATATCCTTATAGAAAATTATGATACATTAAATATATCCATTAATATAAAAAATACATTAAATGAGGGGTAAAAAAGTCTTTTAAGTAATAACTACATTTTAAAAGTTGTGATATTTTCTTATAAACATGATTATTTTTTATTTTTTTGCTTAAATACAGTTTTACTCCCCTTATTTTGGCTTAATTTGGATTTCACCCCCTATTTTAAAACTTGAAATTTTACCCCCTATTTTATATTTTTCAGAATTTTGCCCGCCCTCCAATAATATAATATATTCCACATCAACGAAAACAAACTTAAAACAGAGGGAGTAAAATCAAAATTAAGCTAAAATGGAGAGGTAAAACAAGGGTTATAAAACTTTTCACATATGTTAAAAAATGTTTGTAGTGTAATTAATGTGCGTGTCCTTTACGTTCTCTAATTTAATTTTTCATCTTTCAAAACAAGTGGGAAAAATTATTCAAGTTTTAAAATAGGGGTTAGCCAAATAATATATCAATGGGTAGCTACATGCAAACATATACTAAATTATTCAAGATTTTTTTTCTTTTGGGGTAGCCAATGCTACCCCATTGATATGAAACCAACCGCCCCTGGCAGGAAGTCTAACCTTTAACTCAAGTTCTGTTTTTAATGTTATCTCAATTGCTATTGAATTTTTTATTTTCTTTTGTGGTCATGCATGATAAATACTATATCTATACTATAAATAAAGAAAATATATAGCCTCAAAATACATGAGTTTGAGCTGACTTTTTTATTACTTATTTTACCCTTTATTTAAACTATTTTATCCTTTAATAATACTCCCTCCGTCCCGGATTAACTGAGTCATTTGCTCATTTCACACATATAAAGAAAAATGTATAAATGGAGGAAAGAGAAAAATGGTTTTAAGTACTCTTGTTAAGTATTGGTGCATTCTCCACTATCGTAGATGCAAAGTGGAATATATTGAATTAAGAGTGATGAAAGTAGTATTAATTAAAGTTGTAAAGGGAAAAAAGTAATTAATATTGTATTGAAAAGTGAAATGACTCAGTTACTTTGGGATACTTTTTTTACAATTATGGGACGGAGGGAGTAATATTTTTAAGGGTTAAATCAGTTTTTCGTCCCTATAAATATTGTGAATTTTGATTTTAGTCCTTAAAAAATTAAATTGAATGTTTTCATCCTCACAAAAAATTTTATTTTGTTTTTGGTCCCTAATGAATATAATTTTGACATGTTTTTGAATTTTTTGAACACAATAAGAATATACAAAGGTTGAACATAATAAACGAACATAATATAGATACAATTTGAACATAAA
>Ga0315914_1006098_pt1 | contig 17238 bp, 13 predicted proteins | sample MpolenodulesMG_FD_203920 | JGI IMG/M metagenome (GOLD analysis project Ga0315914, IMG submission 203920) | Medicago polymorpha root nodule microbial communities from Los Angeles, California, United States - elongated nodules | ecosystem: Host-associated > Plants > Roots > Nodule | place: USA...
CACCACTAAGAACAAAAAAAAAACTAAAACAAAAAAAAATTCATAAATTCGAACTCAATCAAATTCAAAGCAGTTCATTCATACCTTCTTCTTCCTCCTCATCATCATCATCAACAACACCACCACGACCATCATCTTCCTCCAATTCTTCACCATCAATCGGCTCTCTTTCATCCATACCGTATTCAACCTCGTCTGCACCCATTCAACATCCCAAAATTAAAAAAATTAGGGTTTGTGTGAAAACCTAGAATCACATCGAAGAAGCAAATTGGAGGAATTTCTAGGGTTTACCTTCGTCATCGGAGATTACACCTTTCGCCATAGCGATAGAGAAATCGAACGCGCGATGCAGAAATCGATCGAAGAATGAATCGAACGAATAAGTTATAATAAGCAAGTGAAGAAGAACAATTTGTCGGAAGAAGGTGTTGTGGTGAATATATAAATTTCTACTGATTTTATTTTTATTTCTAATAATTTTTTATTATTATTAGATTTTTAATTGTTTCATGACATGTCATTAATTAATAAACACTTTAAATTACTACCCTTGATTTAATAATTTTATAACTACCTAATTTTTATTAATTTAGCTGTAACTTTAAAATAAAATTTAAATTAATCATTTACATAAGTTAATTCTTGTGTATTGAGCAAATTTCAGTTGACACATATATTATAGTACACATATACCAAAGTTTGAAGTATAAATTACTCATTTATTCATCTTAAGGATTAATTTTTAGTCACTGAATTGCTTGACAAAACAAATTGTTTATTCTTTTATTAAAATGTATCAAAATTAATAAACAAAATAATTTGTGTTTGCCTGAAAATGCTAGAAACTAATTTGAATATTACTTCTATCATAAACCGAGTTGAGGTGCAATCAATGTAGTTTTATCATTTTTTAGTGTTAAGTTGGTAGTTTATAGCTCGTTAAACTAGTTTTATTTGGTTGAATATTTGTCTCACCAGAAGGAAAAAAAAAAGTTACTGATTTATGTTTAAAAATTTAATTAAATTGTTTTTTAGTCGTAATATAATTAGGGAAATGCTAACGAGTGCTTAGGTGTACTCTTTAGGCGTCTGAAAGAGTAACTTTTTATAAAAACATGTGTATTCAATGTATTGGAAATTAAACTATTTGACTTTTTTAAAAAAATAATTTTCTAATTTGGAGTGCTTAAAGAGTGTTTCGGATGTACTCGTTAATAAGACTTGTGTAATTATATCAAATTGCATTTTTAGTCGCTTAAAGTATATTGTTTGCTTTTAATCTTTACAAATCTACCGAAAAAGAAAAAAAAATTGTGTTCCTTACTAAACCACATCATAGCTTCTTGTGTGTGTCTCAAATACAAATTATCTAAAATACTCTCTTCGATCTCGAATATAAGAAAAGATTCATTTTTCACGTTCATTTAATAAAATTGGTAACAGACAGATGCACAAGTTAAGCGACCACATTAAATTGTTGTGATTAAGGTAAGAGATTAAATTGAATTGTGATTAAAAGACCATATCAACTAGTTTTAAAGTTAAATGACCAAATTGAACTTTTAAAACAAGTTAAGGGCTCAAACATCTATTTAAACCAATTTAAAATAAAATTGAAAATAATCATGTTAATTTTGATATCATTTTGATGGATTAACAATGTAATGTAATTATTACTTTTAATGTAAGTTAGATTGTATTTTTTGAATAGAGGATAAAAGATTCCTGTTTTCACGATCAAGTAAAAAATTTAATAATAGACGGAAAAAAAATATATGTTTGGCCAAATGTTGTTAAAAAATTTAGGCCAAATATCTCTAGCGGTCCTTTAAGTTATATGTTTATAATTAATTAATTCTTTAAGTTTTTTTTGTTGTCAATTGGTCATTTAAGTTATTTTTTGTTACAAATTGATCATTTAAGTCATGTAATATATACATTGTCATCCATCTTTTCAGCCAACTTCGTTAAAAAAGTGTTTATAAACCATTTAACATTGGGATGGTAGATCCAAAAGTGTTTATGACATCAAACATGATTACTTATACATATTTTTTTCTTCTTATTTTTGAATTCAAGCTTAATTTTAAAGATAAATATTTGATCTACAACATTATAAATCAAATAATTAGTCAAAAAAATTTAATCAAGATCGAATAACACACATATGAGCACTAATTTTGAGAGCATTGAATTTGGACAAATCAACTTAAAAATTAAACATCCACACAAACACTTTTTGACTTAGTTTGATGAAATTAGGATAATGGTGAAAATATTTTATGACTTAAAGGACCAATTTGTAATAAAAAAAAACTTAAAGGACTAACTTGTTATAATCATCTAACTTAAAGGACCAGAAATTATATTTGGTCAAAATTTTAAACCTAACTGGTTGTAACTTGGAATAAAAAAATTATATTAAAAAATGACAAACATGTACGGAAAAAAGAATAATTTATGCACAAAAATTAAGATAAACAACGAGTAAATAGTCAATTACCCCCTGAAATTGCAACGTTTGTCAAAAAACCCATTGAAATTTCAAACGTCTGTCAAATACCCCCTGAAGTAGATAAAATAGTCACAAGGAACGGTGAGTTTGAATTGTGACCCTTTAAAAATTAAACTTGTAATTTAAAAATGATTCTCATGTTTTTTACTTGGAATAGTTAATTTAGTGGAATGACTTCAGAACATTCTGAAGTGTTTATGCAAAAGAGAAATGATATTTGTACAACCATTTTCTAATAACTTTTTGACAATTTTCTCTCTCATACTCACGTTAAGTTTTTACTCTCTCTTCTTTTTTCTCTCTCTATTGTTTTTGACCAATCATAGGAGAGAGAAACAAAGTTGTCATGAAAGTTGTAAGAAAAAGAAGTACAAATATCACTACTCTATGCAAAAATAGCTTAAATAAATAAATGTGTTTTTGTGTGTAGTGTATACTGTAAATAAATAGTATATAGAAGAGAAAAGGAACACACAAAGATTTATAGTGGTTCACCAAATGTGGGTTAGTCCACTCCTCACGATCTTGTGAGAGTTTCCACTATGATGCTTGAGATAGCCTCTCAAATCCTGCACCTTACAGTCTTGTTCACCTGAACAATTACAACAACTGTATTCTCTAAGCCTCAACAGGTTTGCACCTTCTTGATAAGTTACCCACTTAGACTTTTACACCTTCTGCTCAAACTAACATTTTAGCACCCCTAAAGCTAAACAAGACTTTCTTTACAATTTGTGTAGAGTTTGAATGATTGAAATCAGACAAGAGAAGAATGGAGGGAGAAATTATCTTTAACAAGATAAGAGATAATTGATTTACACTTAAGAGACAATTTGAAATCTTAGTGATGATCAATTCAAATGTTAAAGCTTCACAACAATGTTCTTGTTGTTTTTCTTGATGTTTTGCAATGATGCAAGTAACGTTGAGCCTTTCACTATTATTTATAGAATTCTTGGGCTCTTGTAGCCGTTAGAGGGTGACCAATGGTCTTGTGCCATGTGTCATGGGCCCCACTGGCTTTTACTTGAAAATTTGGGTAAACATTATGAACTTTATAATGTTGTTGTGTTCTTGAGAATATATCAGAATATTGATACATTCCTGATGATCTTCATATGGGTTCATGTGGATGAAGGCCAGATGCATTTTTGGGTTTTATCATATGAATATCACATGAATTTCTGGGTTGTACTATGAATCTCGTTCTTTGCATGTACTTCAGAATGTTGTTGGACAGAAGCTTTTTCAGGTCTGGTCTTAGAACTTGTGCAATAGAGAGAAAAATGGATTTGTCACTTCAAGCCCATGCTTTAGGGGATTTTCAGATATTGAACAATATTTGTTCCCTTATGTGTCTAATTCTAATTGAATCTGATTTTGAGTTTGTTTTTGCTTTTTACCTGTTTTATTGTTCACAGTTAAAGCATGTGCAAAGCTGAACATTTTGAACATCAGAATGTTCTTTTGTTTCACTTAGAATGATTTGTAAGACTAACATTTGATGTAATCAAATTCTAATGGTAAAACAACGATGAAAAGTTGCGATTGTAACATCTAGGATGATATTATCTTTGGAATGTTCCTAGTACTTCAATTTTCATAATTTTTAATGAACATTGAATATCTTTTTTGGCGTTAACCTTATAAATGCCTTTATTGCTTGATTGGTTCATGCAAATGTACTTTTCTGGATAGTTATTCATGTCACGCGTGCCTTGCATGTTCTTGATAGTGCTATTGAGTTTCTGGGCTTGTATAAGAACAACCTTCTGAACTCTGCTTGAACATCCTGATCTTTGAGCAAAATTCTGAACTAACCTTATGAACTCAAAGTTAGTTCATGAATCCAAATGTCCTTTGATTTCTTGTATCTTGGTATAATTTAAACATTGTTCCTGTCTTAGTTAAACACTCAAGAGCACAAGTTAAATACCAAGAAATTAATCAAAGTCCATTAATTCTTTTAATCACCATAGATGCCTTTAATGATTTCTTGATCCAAAGTCGAAATCCTTTTTTGCATACGATATGTTCATATCACATATGTTCTTGGTGTGGACATTGAATTTTGGGTTTGCTCTAACGAACATTCTGAACAACCTTTTGTATTCCTTATGGGTTCATATATATGGACTTCAGAATGTTTCTTCAGAGTTCCTTCCTTTTTGACGGTTGTACTTTATGCTGAACATTCTGATGTTCTTAAACATTCTAATGTTCTTCAACACTTTGAACCTTATGAAGGTTGTTTATTTATTCCCATCAAAAACTACTTCAAGCATATAAATGAGAGATCATTTGTCTTGACAAACAAGATGATTCTTTCTTGGAAGTCTAAAATAATATTTATTTGTATCTAGTTCATCATTGTTTGTAACCGATGACTTTAAATATTCTTGTTTATGTTCATGATCATTATGAACTCCATTTATATGAACTATGTTCATATGAACATCACGAACTTTCAACTTCTTATCTTTAGAAGCTTTGGAAGTGTGATACTTTAAGGAGGTTGTGAAAATCTTCCTAACTTGTATGCATATTTCCTTTCAAATCATATAACATAAAACTCAATGTGAGTTTTGTCACATAACATCAGGCACATTCTTGTGTAGCTTGTGATGTAAGTTCTTCCATCATGATTGTTGAGTTATGAATCTTCATGTAAATATGATATTGTAGTTTCAACTGATGATATACTCATTCTTTCACTGTTGAGTAGATATGATGCACTTATTGATGTGGGTGGCTTCTAGTTTATCCACTTATGTGATTCCTGTTCTTTTAACAAAAACTCAAGTACAAACATCGGTAGATCACCATTCATAAAACTTATCATTTATTCTATGAGGTTTGTTATCATTAAAACATTCAATTTTTTTTTGTTGCTTCAACACCCCCTCCGTTTGTTTTCTCTGTGTAACATGCTAATGTGGTTGTTAACTGTCAACGTGGCATTGCCACGTGGTCAGAAATGTGATGACACGTCATTAGGGATAATTGACTATATTTTCTTTTTTAAAAAAATATGATTTTTTTTTAATTGTACCAAATACTCCCTGAAATTTTTGAAACTTCAAATACCCCTCTCAAATTTAACATTTACGTGCAAATAGCCCCCTCAAATTTAAAACTTATGTAGGAAAAGCCCCCTAAAATTTAAAACTTATGCACATATACCATGCTAAAATTTAAAACTTATGTACAAATTACACCCTAAGTCATAAAGACTACTAAATAATAACCCATTTGTCCATGGTGAAGGAAAAGGAAAAATCACAAACACTGAAGGAATATTAAGCATCCTCCTCTAATGACCACTGCTAAATATCAAAAACCCAAAGCATAAATTGTATGTTCATAATGCGAACAATGATAAATACGATAAATGCATAGGGAAGAACAAAATCGATGAATTGAAGTGATATCATTGAACTAGTGTGGAAAATTAGTATGACATTTGAAAACAAAAATGTCAAAGTTAAATTCTCTAAAGCATGATGTTCCCTAGCTTTCTTTCTAATACTTTATCGGTTGCTTACTTTCTAATACTTTATTAGTGATACAAATATCTTCCATCTAGAGCCAACAATGTTCATGCAAAAGCTTAATCCTTGTTAGTTTTGATCACAGCGAATACACTGAAACATGCATATGAAGAACAAAAGCAGTTAATTGAAGTGACATCATTGAATCAGTATATAAAATTGGTATAAACAAAAATGTCAAGTTTAACTCTCTAAAGAAATATGTCGCTAGCTTTAACTAAGAAATGTCTATTTATCAACAGCAACCCATTATCAACATTTTGTAATATGATGATACACACAAAACATTGAAACATACATATTCAATCTAAAAACAAGTGTAGTTATCAGAAGCATGTTTTGTTCCAGGGTATTTGATTCCTTAACATGTCAATCCAAAAGAAGGAATACCAAAGGCTTTAAATATGACCTTGTCATAGCTTTGATTTCCTCCAACTCACGTGCATCAACACAAATGATTTTGTTAGAAGGCACCTTTTATGAAGGTGTCTTTTAGCAAGTTATTCTATGAGCATTTACTAAAAGACACCAACTAATTTTTATGAAGGTGTCTTTTAGCAAAGTTATAACTAAAAAGTGGAAATCACACCTTGAGGTGTGGACTGTTAAAAGACACCTTTATGGGTGACTTCTAGCAAAACTCAAACATAAATATGATTCAAGGTGCAATTTGCACGTAAGTTTTAAATTTAAGGGGGATGTTTATGCATAAGTTTTTAACTTGGGGGGGAGATTTGCATGTAAGCAATAAATTTGGGTGGGGGTGGGGTATTGGATGTTTCGAAAATTTAAGGGGGTATTTAGTACCGTTGAAAAAAATAAATATAAAATATAGTCAATTACCACATGACATCACTTTTCTGACCACGTTGGCAGTTAACAACCACGTCAACATGTTAAACATAGAAAACTAACGGATGACAGTATTTGACAGACGTTTGACAATTTCAAGGGGTTTATGAAGTTTCAAAAATTTCAGGAGGTTTTTTGACGAACGTTATAATTTCAGGAGGTAATTGACTATTTACTCGATAAACAACTAAATTAATTTATGCACAATTTCTCGCAATCTACTCTATTTTACAAGAGTTGGATTGTAACATAGTAGATGCTCTATGTAAATTTTAACCAACTCGCCGATTTGATGGTTCTTGAGACATTCATCATGACTTCTCTAAATATATTATTGTTGTATTGAAAGTGTGCGTTAAAAAGTCTTAAAGTGATTAGAAAAGTGGATGCTTGACACTTTGTTAGTGAGATGACCCGTAAATATAATGCTTGTGATTTAGGGTCAAAATGTGATCTCCAATTCACGTGTATGGTTGCTTTTTATCGAACATGGATGGTCTTTGTGTTCTCCTCACGACCCAACAAAGATATCATAGTTAACGGTTTGACGAAGGGTTTGACCAACTCCGTGTATCAAAAGTCTTCATGACTAAGAATGTTTACAAGGCGTGTTTCATTGATGCAATGGTGTCATCAGCGGTTAAATTACAACTCTATGCGGATAAATGAAAAGCTTTGCTAAAAGGAGAGCATAGAATGGAAGGACTCGCACTTGATGGGAGATAGTTTTTTTTGAAAGATTGATGGGAGATTGTTGTATTGCAAGTATGAATTGGAAGTCACATGATGCTTGGAAAAACGAAGGTTGAACATTTTATAGCCGAGAGAACTCATAAATTAAATGACTTAAAATTTTGGTTTAATTGATCCAATGGTCTCTTAACTTAATTAATTTTTGTAAAATGGTCTCATAACTAAAAAAACGTTTCAAAATGGTCCTTAAGTTTCCTTCTATCGTATGTTTTAGTCCTCTTTGTTAACACCTTAACCTTAAATGTCTAAGGTGAACCAAGATTTAGACAGTCCACCATAAACCTTATTAAAAAAAAAATTAATTTTAACCCTTTAATACTTTTTCTTAAATTTTATGGGTTTGAAGAATAGACGACGACAAAGATTGAAGGTGATAATGAACATATAAAATATGGACAAGTTCACGATTTTTTTTAAAAAAGTTTCTTTTTAATGAAAAACTATTTAAAAATAAAATTATTACTAATAATCGTAATAAAAAACACCTCAATATTTTTAATAAAAATGAAAAAAAACTAACTTATACATATTTTAAGTGATAAATGATTTCAACCTCTTCCTTAAAAAAAAAATGATTTGAACCAATCCCTATGACAATTTTGCCTAAATACTAAATTACTATGTCGTAAAGTCTTTGATTAGTTTTTATTTTCTAGGCCTCTACCCCTCCTTTACATTAAGGGTGTTTGGTAAAAATAAGCTAAAAGTTAGCTGATAGTTGATAGCTGAAAAGCTAACTTATAGCTGATGACTGATAGCTGATAGCTTATAGCTGAAAAATTAACTTAATAAAATTAAAAGTGTTTGGTAAAATTAGCTGCTGAAGTGGCTGATAAATATAAAATGACATAAAATGACATGTTTGTTTAATTTTTTTATAACTCATATATAATTTTTATTACTTAATGTATTTATTTCAAATTATTTTAATCTCTAAAATGATAAATATATTTATGAATTTAATTTACATTTTTTATTTAACAATTTTATTTAACTAAACTTGCTTCACTATTTATGGTAAATTTTATATTAAATTATTTATTATATGAATTAAGAGTAAGGTCAAAAAAAAAAAATTGAACAAGAAATATTAAAAAGCCATATATACTATTGCTGAATGCTAAAACGTGAGCAGTTTTTTTTGTTTTATTTTTTTAAGAGAAACGTGAGCGGTTATATTAGAAAGTGGTTAGTTTTTTTAATTAAAAACAATAAAATAAAATAAGTAAAAGGTTAAAATTGGAAGAAAATATAAAAAGTTAAAAGCTAAAAGTTCAAAAGCTACTTAAAATAACTTTTCAAAAAACGCTATAAACTAATGAAAAAAGTTTTTTATCAAATACATCTCATTCTATCAAAACAAACTTATCCAACAAGCTATAAGCTAGCTTTTTTTTATTACCAAACACAGCCTAAAAAATCTCAATTTTCCTTATTACTATCACTTTACCCCGCAAAGCAAGATAAAGAAAGAAGAAAACGTGGTGCCTATCAACTTAGCAAAAGAGTCAAACCCATCAAACCTTACCTCACCACCCCACAAATACTTTCTTCCACATGACACCATACAATACAACACATAGTCCTTTTTTTTCAATTTAATTTCCACACCTTAGTGCTATATGCTAGTGGACACTTTAACAATTAATAACCCTTAAAAAAATACACATTTTCTTCCTCTTTACCACCATTTCAAAAAAATAAAAATAAAAAAATAAAAAAAAGTACTATCTCTCCAAAAAGAAAATGACACTTGTTATTAATCTTGTTGAGCACAACTTACTTCACATTCACTATCTCTTCCTTTCCTCTTTCAAACCCTAAAACATTCTTCAAATTTTTCTTAAAGATTCTCAAAATAAAATTTAAAAAAAAAAACAAAAAATTTATCTCTTTATTTTTTTTAGCAACACTTTCTGATAGTGTTGTTAAATGGGTACCCCAAACACTTCCTTAGATAATGGAAACTGAAGAATTTCTTCATTCAGCATTGTTGTTGTTGTTCAACCAATGGGAAAAGCCGAAGAAGAACAACACCTGCCACGTGGCGTAACATCATCGGATCCACCACAAAACACGGAAACACAGTGTCGGTGCAGTTCTTCTCAGATTCGGAAACTCCTTGGTTTCAGATGCATTCTCGTTTTCCTCTTCTCTCTTGCTTTGTTCCTCTCTGCTTTGTTTTGGTTACCCCCTTTTGTAGATCACAACAATCTCAACGATAGTTCCAAATATAAAGGTGATTTTTTTTTTTTTTGGATTTGTCGGTGGCTGCATTGTTTTCTGGATATAGATCTATTTCTGTTTTGGGTTTTGCTAGAATTAATTGAAGTTTAGATTTTTATGTTGATTGTGTTAATTGTGTGTGGTTGTGATTTGTGGCCATCTGAAAAATTATTGAAAAAAGTAATAAATCTTGTGGTTTTTGTAATTTTTTTTGTTAATTTAAATTTCGTGATGCGTTTAATAAGGGATAATGTTTTAGATATTTTTGCTTCTGAAGTTATATTTAATAATTGGGTATTTAAAGTTTTAATGATTGGTTTAGTTTTTTTTAACTATGGTAGTTTTGTTTATTAGCTAATTAAAGAGGTAAACTTGTTTTTTGGATCAAGTTTTTTTATTTATTTTTTCTATTTTGGTTATTAATTTCTTTATACCTATTTTTAGTAAGGTTATGATGATTTTGATTTTGTACTTTTGAAAATTGTTTTGGGGCTGCATTACATAACGGATGTAGGCTCTTATATTTTCTCTTTTTTGTTAACATTTAATTTATTTGGTGATTGTATTTTGACAATGTCATTCAAAATCAGTGCCTATTTATAAGATTGTTATACTAAGACGTTTAAAATCAATCTTGGTTATAAATTATATACAAGATACAAATTCTATCTTAATAGTGCCTATGAATAGAATTAATTTTCCTATTTTACGGTGTGACACAAAGTTTATGACTCCTGAACATGAATCATCATCAGGTGTTTGTGGTCTATCCTAGAAATATTGTCATTTGTGTTGTGTCTCATAGCATTAGGCTTTCTCTAGAAAAACGGGTTGGATATCGTTTATCATATACTTATGAATCGCTGAGGAGATGAGTCTGATAGAGACTCGGGCATTATGGGGTGCTTGAGTCCAACATTGAGTCGTATGAGATGCTTGGTAGAGTATTTAAGTGGCTTCCCCAATTGCTTAAATACTTAATATCAATTGGTATCAAAGTTGGTTGTTAGTGGCTCGGAGAGGGCTAACAATGGAGGGGCTGACCGGAAAAGATTAAGCAAAGCGTCATAGAGTGCAGCGGCCGAGACGTTAGCTCTCTGTGGCGGTGCTATGATAAAGGCTCGGGTATTATGGGGTTGTCAAGTGCCACATCGAGTAGTATGAGATGCTTGGTGGAGTATTTAAGTGACTAGTTTTTTTTCCCCTTGATAACTTGTTTTTAAGGGAGGCTTCCCCAAGTGCTTGAATACTTATCAGAGTCACGCACAACGGTTGCGGCATTGTGATACCATACGATCCGCTTCTAGCTCTCACTGTTATTACATTCATTACAAACTTCTACCTCGTTATATGTCTGTTGCACTCAGCACATTTTCTAACCATAGGAGATTCAGAATGTCCAGTACTGCCACACAGTTTTCTTACAAATTTAGGGATTACCAAACATGTTCTAACTCATAAGTGATTGCTTGAAGAATAACAAGAGCTTAAGCGAGGAAATGAAATAGCAATGTAGGTGGCGTAATATTGGATCATGAAAAGGAGTTGTTGAGGTAGGGATAATCAACAAGTGGCAAATAGAAATTTGGTTATTCAGTTTCAACTTCAATAAAGGCTGAAACTGTAGTTCCTTAATAAGATGCATCTTGCATTATACCTCTGCATAGCATTACACTTCAAATATCATTGTTCAATATCTATTCCTTTGTCTATAAAAAGTTTACTCAATTTTCCTCATGCATGTATGCTCCTATATGTCTCATTTTATTTATGAATAAATTTTGATCCATTGTAGCGTTAAAGTTCTATTACTTAGTTGTAAATTGCCAGTATGCCACACCACTAAATCAACAAATACCGACAAAATCAAACTCTTTTAATAATGACAATTTATAAAGTCTATTTGCTTAATGATAATTTTAATAACTTTGCAGGTCATGATATTGTTGCAAGCTTTTTTGTTTATAAGTCGGTCCCTGTGCTAGAAGATAACAAATTACAGCTCGAGGCTGACATTTTTGACGAGATAGAAGCTCCTGCTGCTACTCAAGTACACCTCTCTCTTAATAGTTTCCTTTAATGTCCTATCTCAATTTTCACATATTGATGTCATTCTCCTTTTTTCTTTAAAAAAAATACAGGTGAAGATCTTGTCTTTAGACCCCTTACCTGGGCCTAACAAGACAAAAGTGGTATTTGCGGTCGATACTGATGGCGGACACCCGGAAATGTCTTTGTCTGCCATTAGTTTGATAAGATCATTATTTACGTCCTTGGTAATACGCCAACCAGTTCTCCAGCTCACTTCGTCCTTGTTCGGAGAACCTCACTTTTTTGAAGTGTTGAAATTTAAAGGAGGAATTACAATAATTCCACAACAGAATGCATTTCCTCTGCAGACAGTGCAAACGAGATTCAACTTTTCTTTGAATTTTCCCATTTATCAAATACAATCAAATTTCATTGAGCTGACAAGTCAGCTAAAGTCTGGATTACGTCTGGCATCCTATGAGGTTTGTCAAATCTCTTCTTTCTTTTCTTACTGTTTCTATGGTATGTTCTTGATTGTAATCATTTCCCACTTGTATTTTGTTTAATTTGTATACATTTGAGTTCATCTTCCAATTCTGATTCTATGTATAATCGACCTATTTAACCATTTCACACATATTAAAAAATGTGTATAAATAAAAGAGATGTAATAGTACTTTTACTGAATTAATCTTGTCAAGTATTGATGTATTTATCATTACCCTTGCGTAATATACCACTTATCGTTATTGGGACTTCTAGAGGATTTCTGATAACATGTTAATCATAGGCTACACCATGCTGGTTTTGATTGGGTTTATTGGTTGGTTGCAGAACTTGCATGTCATCTTATCGAATTCCGAAGGTTCAACAGTAGATGCTCCTACTACTATTCAATCCTCTGTTCTACTCGCGGTTGGGATTCCTTCATCAAAACATAGGATAAAGCAATTGGCACAAACCATCATGGGACCTCATAATCTTGGCTTGAATAACACTGAATTTGGTAGGGTTAAGCATGTCAGACTTTCATCCATCTTGCAGCACTCCCTTAATGGCAGCGATAATGGCCCAGCGAGGTCACCTTCTCCTGCTCCTGTGCCTCATTCTCCACACCACCATCGCCATCATCACCACCACCATCACCACCATCACCATCACCATCACAATTCTCATCTAACTCCTGCAACTTCTCCTATACCTGCACCTGCGCCTAAACCTGGGGAGGGTGCAACTCCGCCTGAAGTTGACCCTCCTGCTGCTACAAAAAGCGCACCTACACCACATAAAAGTTCTCAAGCTCATCCTCCTGGTTGTCCATTTGAGCATAGACAAAGGTCTAGGCGTAGTGGTGGGAGACATACTTATCTAACACCTGCTGTTGCCCCTAGCATTGAACATCATTCTCATGCCCCTATTTCATCACCAAAACCACAGGTTGAACCCCCTACACACGCATCTCATTCAGTACCTGCTTTGAGTCCTTTGCCAAATGTAGCTTTTGCCCATGCTGAGCCCCCACCTAAGAGGGAACCGGCTGCAGAACAACCTAGCACACAGTTTCATGGGCTATCATTATCTCCATGTGAGTATGCTTAATGACATAACTAGAATTTTTGGTTCAATGCATGTGTTATTACTTGTTAGTGTTAAATTAGAGACAACTTATTGTTCATTTTTTTTGCACATGCATATTTTCAAGTTTAAGCCATTCATTATCTATTGTGATATTAAAATTGGCTGTGGCCAGTGGTTACTCAGTCTATGAAGGAAATTATTAACAGTTATCCTAACAAAGATCGGCTTAATGTGAAGTTGAAAATTAGGAACCTTGCATTCTTTATAAACCCAAAACAACCCCCGTAAAAATTCTCTCATCTGTACAAACATGCAAGTTGGCCTGTCATTTTGTTTCTATTTTTTCTTTCTTCCATTACAAATAGCCTTGAAGATTCAACCCTAGACAAACACCACCAAAAGGGTTACCAATACCATTACAAATTCAAAGATCAAATTTAAGATAATTGTTTTCATTTTGTTCTCATGTTTTAGTACATCTTTCATTTTTGTTCTCATGTACTATTTCTTGTGCACTGATATCTTGTTTTTTACAGCTTCTGCACGTCGTATTGGAACTGTTAAATGGACATCTTTAATATTTCTTGTACTTGTGTTACACGTGTGACAAAGTACTAAACTTGTACCATTTGAGAAGATAAACTAGAGTACTATGAATGTGAGCTACACAAAGTGTGAGCTGCACATATATGAGTGGATATAAGTTGTCATCATGCGTGTAAATAGTTGATTAAAAATATCCAGATGGTGTATGTATGCATTTTCAGGTCAAAGTCCATAAGTGGCAGGCCTTGATTACATGCATTACCTTTGTTTTGTGATGTAAGATGAAAAAAAAAAATGAAAATGAAAGAAGAAAAAAAAAGATGAAGAAAAGTAACAACCCTTTTCAATAAATCTCAATGTATGGTTCCTATTAGCCTGGTAAAGGTTAATGTTGGATGAGGTTGACAAGGAAAATTTTCCACCAATGATGGCAATGTAAGTCACGGTTTTTGTTGTTGCATGTTAATGCTTCTAGTTCATTTCTTACCTTGCTTTTCTATCTTCACGAGCTAAATAGCCAACTTGTAACTACCACCAAAGTACATACTTTTTCTCACTATTTTACTATGTAAAATTCTTGGGTTTAGATAATTTAGTTCTTATAATTATCGATGTTTTAATATATTTTTTTGTTTGTAGATTCATCGTTGACTGTTTTAGCAAATGTGTATTGTATGTACTTTATCAATTTGAATGAATGAATATCGTTACTAAACAAAATAATAAAAAATATTGAATCACATTAGTTTATTGGGATAATTTATGGATTAACTTGACTTATTTGAAAGTACTAATGTAATATAGGATTTTAAATATTTGGGGATTATTCAGAATTTTGTTAATTTTAGCAATATATTAAATTATTTTTTTGTGTTTTTTTTTAGGAATAGTACTAGCTCTCACCTTTTCCATGTGAGGTGAAGTAAGTTGCACATGATTTGTGTTTGTGAAGAATTAAAAATAGTACAATATTTAGTTGTTATTATTATTATGCCTAATATAGTAAAGATATGACACCAAAGCAAAAGATCCTGTCATGTGAATTGGCTCTGACTTTGTTAGGAGGATTGAATGAAGTCACTTTTCAATGCGTAATGTAATGGGATGATGCCAACTTGATTGTTCCGAAATCACGGATAATTCAACTTCGTGGTCATTGCAGGACGCGTTCAAAGGATTTAATGTTTGTTGGTTTTCATCGTCATGTTGTAATAAGATATGAAGTTTGGTCGAAAGATTTTTTTTTTTTGTAAGGGAAGTTTGGTCGAAAGATAAATAAATATTTTTTATAAACAAATATTTTCTCTCCATCATCACTACTACTCTCCCTCTACCCCATCTCTCATCATTCTCCCTCTCTCTATCTCGTCTCCCATTGTGTCTCCTCTCTCTCCTCCTCCCCCTCCTCTCTCTTTCGGCACTCCCTCTCCACTTTCTCTACCTCCTCTCTCCCCCACCTTCTCTACTCTATTAATATTTATCCTTTATTATAAAAGTTAGACTTGATGAGCTAGCATGTTTGCTCTAATCCCTTGCATTTTTCCCTCCTAAGCATGTAATTATTGCTAATCTAGTCTCCCAACCACACATTTAATCACAGCCGTTGATTCAAACTCTATTTTCAAACTCCTCACTTTCTCTCTCATACAGAAACGTCATAATGACAATTGAAAACAGTGTTAATCATCCTTTTTTTCCCCTCCCTAATACATAATTAATGTTAATCAACGCAGTTAACTGCTCCCTTCATCTCAGCCGTAGATCTCATAACCTTTCATGTATTAATGTTCTATGTTTTGAATCAACCACCCCCTACATCTCAGCCGTAGATCTCATAACCTTCCATTTATATTAACGAATGCATTCTCATTATCCTCTTCTGCCATCATTTTTACGTCAAAACAGTTTAGACTTAACAATGGAAAGTGATGCACAAACTCTCTTAGCCTTGCACTGCTTGAAGGGTACAAATAACACCGCAAAATCTAACCATGTTTCATCTTCTTTCTTGATCTCTTATGTTTTGTTCCATGTATATTTTTCAACTTACACTAATTTATTAATTTCTATGAGTGCAATTTTCGGTTCATCAAAATATTGAGTGCAATCACTACAAACCAATGTTAATTTTTCGATTTTGCAAGCATTTACTTGCAAGCATGTCTTTTGAAGAGTCACAATTGTGCAAATAGGAGTATTGTTTGTATATACAGAGTCATCTCAATTAATGCATTTAAAGCAGGTGTTTTGTGAATTTATTGCTCAACTGTTTTTTTTTAAATGCACCGTGTAAAACTTTACTGTCTTACTGTCAACATAAAACTTTACTCTTTCACTTAAAACTTTACTGTCAACATAAAACAGTAAAGTCAAATTTAATGATATTCATGAAACTTAATGATATTTTATTGTGATTAAAAGAAAAATTACTACTTATTATTTCTTTTCGAATTTGAAATTGTCTTGTCATCTATATAACAAGTTAAATTTTAAATAATCATGGAACTTAATGATATTTCATTGTGATTAATAGAAACAATATTACTTATTATTGCTAATCGAAAATTCAGGTCAAAATAATACGCAATGTCAACTATTGGTATTTATGATTGACACTAATAACTTTTGGAATTGGAAACGTCATAATGCATTACAAATCATTATGCATTAATTGCTTTTATGGTTGCAATAAATAGAAATTATTACCAATAGAAGACTATGATCAATACCATTTAAAACTTTCAATAGTTGACTTACCACCAATCAATTAATGCGCGTGCTCCTATTGTTTAATGTCCCTGCACAGTTAACTCTTAACTATATAAGTTGGACTTGGTTGTGAGAATACAACTCTCCTGTTTTTTTAGCAAAAGTAACAGTTTCTTTCAATTGATAAGATGACTAATTTGTGCTTGAAGCAAAAGTTGAAGTAAATAAAATAGTCATAAGGAAGGGGGGGTTTGAATTGTGACCGTTTAAAAATTAACCTGCAATTTAAAATTAATTTTCAAGCGGTTTACTTGGAAAAGTTAAGTTAGTGAAATTGCTTCAGAACGTTCTGACATTCTTGTGCAAATTATGCAGAAACTGATTTAATCAAGTAACTGTGTTGTGTGTGTATAGTGTATACTGAATTTAAAAGAGTAAAGGGAAGAGAAAGAACACACAGAAATTTATAGTGGT
>Ga0315914_1006099_pt1 | contig 17237 bp, 12 predicted proteins | sample MpolenodulesMG_FD_203920 | JGI IMG/M metagenome (GOLD analysis project Ga0315914, IMG submission 203920) | Medicago polymorpha root nodule microbial communities from Los Angeles, California, United States - elongated nodules | ecosystem: Host-associated > Plants > Roots > Nodule | place: USA...
CCCTAATCCTAACAAGTTTTACGCCCTATCAATCTCAATACTTAATTTTATAACGTAGATATTTAGATTGTAAACAAACAAACAAATTATCTATCAAACTTAAAATGGTAATTGACGTCGAACAATCTGAGATATCGCACTAGTCCCTGAGGAGACGATACATAAATACTTACTTTTGATATACGTAAATATACCGCATCAGTTATGTTTGATATTTTGGTCTGAAAAGTGGAGGAAAATGACCTCTATTTGGCTAAGTGTGTGTATCGGCGTTGTGTGGATGATCTAGTTGATTCTTCCCACTTACGGCACCTAGGTTTCTGGTCAGGCGTTTGGCATCTGAAAGTATCACCAAATGTCAAAAATTGTATTTAGAGGATGTGTCATGGTTGTTTGCCAACTAGAATTCGACTGCAAGACAAAGGTGTGCAATGCCCGACACATTATGTAAGTTGTAACGCAACCTCCGAGGATCTTTCTCATGTTTTCTTTTATTACCCTTTTGCTATTCAAATGTGGCGTATGGGTGGTCTTTAGCATGATGTGCATCATGTTGTCCTCACTAATGTCTCGGCAGTTGACGCCATCTTTTTCCTATTCCAACACTTGCAACCGGAGCAGGGTCAGAAAATGACTGCTATTATATGTAGTATGTGGAAACATTGTAAACTTAAGCTTCGGAAAAAGAAGAATGAATTGTTTGCTCATGTTGATCGAGCATGAAATTTATTAGAGGACTGACATGCAACCAACGTGCCTACAAGTACAACAAGTCAACAACAACATAATGGTCATGACGCACCTAACACTCATCGTATGGACAATGTGCAGGCATATACATAAACTTGCGGAACAACACCACATGTTTGTTGGCAGTAACCTCAGCAGGGTCGACTCAAGTGTATCATTAATGCATCTTTCTCGTCTCATTGGAACCGCATAGGTTTTGGTATTTGTTTGCGTGATGATGATATTGCTTTTGATTTAGCTAAAACTATGAGTTTTTCACCAATGTGCCATTTGGTTGTAGGAAAAACACTGCTTATTTTATGCATTACAATGGATTAACGATATGTAGTTTGACAATGTAGAGTTGATTCTAAAACAACATCACATGCTTTCCATTGGGGAGATTTCTTGTGTTTTAGTTGATTCTTGCAGCAACATTGTCGAAAACGACAATTATGTGTTTGTTGTTTTGCAAGAAAATGACAAACTGATGGTTCTTAAGCCTGAATTGTTGGACTGTGACTCTGATTTCGTTGTATCTGGATTGTTGGAAGATTTCATCATTCACACAACTCCGGTGAGATTGACCACCTCTGTTTATGGCGTTGCCACCGTGAGGCTTTTCGCCTCGAGGTTGTTTGTCGGAAAAAAGACTACACAAGTTGTATTTACCATCAACAACAAGCTTCATCATTTTCAATTACATGATGAATCTACCATGGATTTTGATCCTAACGGAAATCTTTTGTGGTTTGTCGCTTTCTTTTATGTCAAGTTTCCTTTCAATCTCTTTCTTCGTTTTCACAAGCTTTGTTATCGATTATGGTGGATACCATGATACAGAGGGAAGAAAAGATTCTTCGATAGAACTCTCCGTTGTGCTCATCATACACCTTCCTATGAGACTTTTTCAGTTCAGAATATTCTTTCTTTTTCCTTTTTCAAATTCAATCGTAATCAAGAAAGTATGGTTAAAAAAGGGAGAATTCGAGTAAAATCAAGTTTTTGCTTTCTTTGAAGAAATATGTTTTTGAAGAAGGGATTTCAGTTCATATTTAAGATTCGCTTTGCTTATATTATGAATCACATTTTTGGACGAATTCATGTTTTGTTTGTCAATCTCACAATTTCTATGAGGCTTGGCTGTCTACCTTGCATCTTCGTAAAGTAAGTTACAAAATCACGTTTTTTACAAGCGTGTTTTGTACAAGCTGATTTGGTTCAGTTGCATTTTCAATATGTTGTGCTAAAAAACGTATTTTGTGAAAAAGCTTATCGAAGGTTGAAGATGTTAGAGACCAGGAAGGAGAAGCAGAAGATAACATATCTCAGCATTCTCAACATGTTGCCAATTGGGCATAGCCTACTAAAAGATCTGGATTTCACATTAGGCCTCCTAAAGACTGGGCCCGAGTTGCAGAAGTGTTTTACTTAGTTAACCTTTTTTTTCTTAGTTACACCACTAATTTGTTAATGTGTTTGAGAAACTTGTTTGGTTTACATTTTACCTGTTTTGTTTGTTAATCCATTGTACTCCAAACTCAAACAAATTGATAACTTTTCAATTTTGAGTTTGAGGGTGACTATTTTATTATAGTTAGTTATAGTACACTATAGTTAGTTAGAATGTTTGAGAAGATTGGTTAGAGTTAGTGAATTATCTTCCCCATGAATGAAACCTATGTTTGCTTTCTTGCTAATCATTACGATCTTTTTGCCTAATATTTTTTTTGGGTGAATAATGTTTTTCCCCTGTAATATATGTCTGTCATACCTCAATTTTTGACCTAAGACCCTACATTCATACACCCTCTGATCCGGAATATTATCTGACTTTTCAGAGAAAAATTCGGCAGAGAGGTACTTTAAAATACCTCATTTTTTGTTCGTTTTGGGGGCCGTGTTTTCATTTTATTATTAGTCTTTTTTATTTACTTTATTTGTATTTTTATTAGTTTTTTATTTTATCTCCATCTTTTATATTATTTTGTTTTTTAGGTTATTTTCTTTTTATTTATTACTTAGAATAGGTCCAAAAATAAAATGTCTAAGGTCCAAAAAATTTCAAGTCAAGTGTCAACTTTAACATTCCTTTTTCAAAATTCATCATAATTGTCTATCAAAAACTATTAAACCACTTTTCCATTTTCATCAACCCCCTCACCTCTAAATAGAGCCCTCATCCCTCACAATTTGACACACTAAAAGTTTTTTTGAGTTGTCAAAGAACTTTTCTCTCTTCTCCCTCATTTAGCTTGTGTGGACGATATCTTCTTTTCTTTTCCCTCTTTTTTTTGTCCCTTCAAAAAAGTCCATTCGAAATTTTGTCCCTTCGGTTGTCCCTTTATTTTATTTTATTTTATTTATTCCGCTTTTATATATTAAAAAAAGTGCAAAAATATTAGGTTAGAAAAGGGATTTTGTGGTGATCCAACTTCACTACGGAAATTCCTCGCGCTTTTATTGTCTTGTCACGTTAGTTTTATTTTTATGTTTTAATTAATATTCAAAAACAACAAAAACAAAAACATGTAAATAACCAAATCTTCACAAAAAATATTTTCATAATAAACCTTGATTTCTCAAATCAAGTGATTGCCTTTTTTATTTCTTTCTTAATCAAATTTCAATCCATTTAATCATACTTTGAGTCTATTTTCTTTCAAATTAAAAAATACAAACCAATTCATATTTGCCACTTGGCTCTTTATTTTAAACCTTTTTCAAAACCAATAAAAAACACCAAACAAATCAAACAGTAATTTCTACCCCGAACTACGAGGTTTTGATCCCTCACGGGTACGTAGGCAAAGGATTATGTCCTTCCAAATCAATAAAAAATGTAAATAAAAATTTTTCTTTTCTTTTAATCACTACTTTTAATTCCTTCTTTTAAACAAAAAAAACAAGCAAGTTATAGTACAAAAGTTGAATAAAATCAAGAGGTTCTCGTAGAGTACAACAAATATTTAGGGTGCTAATACCTTCCCTAAATATAACCAACCCCTGAACCCTTAATCTTTAAAAATGTGGTATTTGAACCTTTTTCCACTTTCTTTTGAAAAAATTAAAAGTTCAGTCGTGAAATAAAATAGTGAGTCTATGCTAATAAAATAGCTTGACCTCCAAAAAATGACGCGACAGAAATGGCGACTTCACTGGGGATATCCCCTAAGAGGTTTGAGCCTAACTTGACTTTATTTAAATTTTTGTGCTATAACTTGCTTAAAAACAAAAAAAAAAGAAGATGGAAATACGTGTATATATGTTCTCCTTCTTCTTTCTTCTTTCTTAACGTGAGTGGTGAGATAAGTCCTACACCCGGACTTGAGGGAAACATAAGATAGGATGCTGGTATAATCAAAGTCTCATACCGAGAGTAAGTTTCGGGTTTTGGTACATGTGATATAACCCCGCTCAATGGAGGTCTTTTGGAAGTAATACTATGTTGACATGAGTAGTCGTGTTTGGCATTGTTATTTTCAAATGACCGTCGAAGATGAGGACCTTTAGTTACCTTTAACCCATCTTAGCCTTTTAGGACGTAGTGCGGTGGCTAATCACGAGTAGTCTTGAATTGGGGAGATTCACGATACTACACCCAAACGAGAGTTTCCTAAGAATATTATTGGACCGAGAGTAGTCCCGTAACCCGATAAATATTCGGAAGTGGTTGTAGACTTTAGGAACTTGGTAGAACCCGAAATACAGGTACAAATGAAACCATAGTCCTTACCAAATGGCGTTGTTACCCTTGACTCCAACATTATGGACTTAACCTCACCATATTTTCTCCGTTCTTGTTGCATAATCATGCATACGTGCATTCATTATAAAAACCTTTTTCTCATTAAACCTAGAAGGACTTAGATAAGTTTTTGTAAACATCAAAGGTATGAACCTTGTAAAGAATATCGTTTCAAAAATCTTAACTAGACCTTAGCTTCGTTAGGACTTTGTCCTTTGCTTTGCTTTTGCCCTCAAAAAGGGAATTGTTTGTAATATTTTCAATTATCAAATAAAGCAATGTTCCTTACGATGTCTACAATTACTTTGACAAGTCCTTCGAAAAATCGTCCATTTTTTGCAAAAGCATCATGCATCATTTTGCATTCATAGTTTCAAGTTTGAGTCTCACACCTTGTTTTCCAATAAAAGGTCAACCCGTCTCAAAAGTAGCCCGACATCCTCGTCCGAAGCCAACTCGCACCTACAACACTTGTGCAAATAAAAAAAAACATATCAGTTTGAACAAGAAATCCACGAGCATTCGTGAAGAGGTAACAACACTCTAGGGCGAGTTAAAGAGACTGAGTACCCTGGTGGCTTCACTGGTAGCTTCGCAGAATTAGCCGCAGTTCCAGCAAGGACCCGAACACCAACATCAGCAACAGCCTTGGCAACAGGCTCCAAGAATGCAGTTTGACCCAATCCCAATGACATATGCGGAGCTGCTTCCCATCTTGCTCCAAGAGAACCTTGTCAAGACCAGAGCGCCTCCTCGGGTGCCTAATGTGATGGCGGTTTCGTATCAACCTGACCTCTCCTATGCCTTCCATCAAGGGGCTCCCGGCCATGACATCGAGCACTGTCTCTCTTTAAAGACTGAAGTCCAAAAGCTGATTGAAGCCAATATCTTGCTTTTCTTCGAATGAATTCAGACGGACAAATTTGATCCACTGTCGGATTATATTACCTAGTGTTGTGACACATAGAGTGGATAAGCCGCAATTGAGTCGCTTTTGATGTTCCTTCTACTACTCATCTTTTCAAATAATGCCTTTGTTAGTTGTTTACTGCTTTTCAAAATTCCTTTCGTTCCGCCCGAGACGAAAGTGAACTTGTGTAGGCTTTTTGCTTCATGTTTTTCCATCATTAATAAAAGGGTCGTTTTGATCTCGACTTTGTTTTTATTTTGTGCTTGTTTTGGAAAAATGGTAATAGAAAAAAACCAAAAAAAAATATTTCTTTAATCATTCTCAAATATCTGCATAATCATAACTTATACATGTCAAAATCAATAATCAAATCATGCATTAATAAACCTGTTGAACACATTGACCATGTACTCTCTTCCAACTTTGAGTTCCTTGTATCCGAAGCTGAAAAAGACATGAATGTAGAGACCCCCGCCAAGACCTCTCACATATTGGGGAATCTTAGCCGTCGAAGCTGCAAACAAACAAAAATCAAGAAGATTGCATTCACTTACAAAGACTAGCATGAGATGTTATCGTTACCTTACATGAGTATCATGCTGCAGTACACATTTCAACAGGGGCAACCCCCCTCCTTCCTTCAGTATACAACATGGAGGTCGTGCTTCCCGTGGTGGTCGAAGTACCGCCGATAGGAGTCTGCCGAAGTCCAAGCTTGGTTGAACTTAAAATACATGACGACCCTGTGCAATTATATCAAAAGAGGTTGAAACAAACTTCCAACAAGAAGGTTCGTCCCCATGAAATTCAAGAAGGAGACTGTGTGCCCAAAAGGGTACTATCTTTTCGACCAGACTCCAAGGGCAAGTGGACGCCTAACTATGAAGGCTCGCGTGCAATGACTTTTACAACTATGGATGGTGGCAAACTTGCACGTCCTATGAAAGCCGATGCAGTCAAGAAATACTTTGTCAAAAAAATAAAGCTCGATAAGTCGCAAACCTGAAAAGGCGGCTCAGGCAAAAATGAGCATCTCGGTGGACTGAAAACCCGAAAGGGCGGTCCAGGCAAAAATTAAAGACAAAAAAAAAATTATCCTAATAGGAACCCGAAAAGGGCGATCTATGCAAAAGTTAAGGATCATGACAAAGTCACTGCATCAGTCAGACATGATCCACTTGGGGCATCCAGTTATCAGAAGACCTCCGATTCGAAACATCTGCAGATCAAAGACTCGGAACAGGGACAATTCAAAGTTGTTAGGGAGAATAACGGTTATATGTGTTCAATGTACCTTCCCCATGTACTTACCATTTTCCAAATTTTTCAAAGATCCGTGGAGCCACGCCATTGGCAGGCTACCACCCAATTAATCAAATTTGAGCCTATGCCCATTTATTTGGAACTCTCATTTATTCTATTTGCGACATTTCTTCTATTTTTTATGGCAATACTTGAAGCGAAAATTTTCAAAATACAAAAACTTTTTTTTACATCTTTTGAAAAGTGTGAACAACAAACACACCCTCTTTGAACTCGTGAGTAGTTAAAGCGTACATCAGTATCCGCCTCGAGAACGGTTACACTCCAGAAGAGAAACATGACTAAGCACTATGGAGAGGACCTCTGCTTTGAGCAAGATGCAGTCATAATCCAGAAATACAAAAAAAATCAAAAAAGCTCGCTAAGTTGAAAACCTGAAAAGGCGACTTAGGCAATAGAGAGCGTCCCGGTGGATTGAAAACCCGAAAGGGCGGTCCAGGCAAAAATTAGGGGCATAAAAAAGGAATATACTCTCGGTGGATTGAAAACCCGAAAGGGCGGTCCAGGCAAAAGTTAGGGATTTTCAAAGAAAAATAAAACAGAAAAAGCATGACTGCTGAAACATACCAGTGGAAAGAACACTTTGTGCCGGTTTAGAAATGGCGACTTCTTTCAGACTTTTAGGTAAACAATGGATTTTATCCCCAGGAGGCATCAGTTGCTACCTTGTGCCAGGTTTTACACCGCCAACGGCTCGATTTGTTCACAACAATATCATCTCCAAGGAAGTTTGTCGAGTGTTTGTACTGCGATGTCAGTCTGCTTCGCATCCTACCTTGTCTTGTCTCGTCTCGTCTCATCGAGTCTATCTATCATATACAATTCATATAGTCATACAAATTACATTCATACATTCGTCACATTCATACATTCATACATCGATACTTTCACATATTCATACACATCATATACATCGCATCATTCACACATGATTGCATTAGTCATCCAGAATCTTGTTTCGGTCGTGTCTCTTCAGTTCGGTCTTTACTTGTCATTGTGTCAAGCTGCAAGTTTCTACAAAGGAACATCTTGCATTTACCTTCTTGCCATCAAAAGTGTCATCCCCAGTGTGTCTGGTCCAGAGATGTCACTTATTATAAGCCCAGTGGATTTCAGCAAATTTTTTATGAAGCCCAGTGGATTCTGGCGAACTCTTAGGAAACCTTTTATCAAGCCGAGTGGATTCTCGCAAGCCTTATCAAAAGCCGAGTGGATTCTCGCGAGCCTTATCAAAAGCCGGGTGGATTTTCGCAAACCTCTTATCAAAAGCCGAGTGGATTCTCGCAAACCTTTTATCAAGCCGGGTGGATTCTCGCAAATATTTATCAAAAGCCGAGTGGATTCTCTCAAATCTTTACAAAGCCGAGTGGATTCTCGCAAATCTTGTACTAAGCCCAGTGGATTATGGCGAAATCTTTTACAAAACCCGGTGGATTTCCGGCAAACTTTCATAAGCCAAACAAATAGTTTGCAAATTTTCTTCTCTTATCAAAAAGTGTCACTCCCAGTGTGTTTGGTCAAGAAATGCCACCTGTCCTGTTTCAAGCTACCATTCCTAAACAACGGACCGCTTGAGTTTACCTTTTTTATCTTGTTTCAAGCTGCCAGTCCTATACAACGGATCACTTGAGTTTACCCTTTTTATCTTGTTTCAAGCTACCAGTCCTAAACAACAGACCGCTTGAGTTTACATTTTTATCTTGTTTCAAGCTACCAGTCCTAAACAACGAACCGCTTGAGTTTACCTTTTTTTTTTATCTTGTTTCAAGCTACCAGTCCCAGACAACGGACCGCTTGAGTTTACCTTTTTATCTTGTTTCAAGCTACCAATCCTAGACAACGGACCGCTTGAGTTTACCTTTTTTATCATGTTTCAAGTGGTCAGTCCTAAACAATGGAGAACTTGAGTTTACCTTTTTACCGTGTTTTAAGTGGTCAGTCCTAAACAATGGACAACTTGCACCTACCCTTCCACTTCCTCACAAGTGTCATCCCCAGTGTGTCTGGTCAAGAGGTGTCACTAAAAAGTTTTGTCTCCGTTAAACTATCATTCCAAGCCAATACAACGATAGACAATCATTTTCCCCAATGAAACTACATTCCTCCTAGCGGAGTCGGATCCCTTTTTTTTCAACGAATTTGGGTATCCCGTTGTTGTTTCTCGTCCTAGTCAAATCATCTTTGCTTCCTTGCATTCATACTTGCATCACAAGCATTTCATAAGCATTTCATAGCATCTTAGGTCAAAAATGGCGTACTCTGTGTTTAAGTCTCTTCGGCCCGTTAAATCAAAGATTCCATCTTCAAATCTCCAGACGAAGAAACTTAAATAGGGGCATCTGTCATACCCCAATTTTTGACCTAAGACCCTACATTCATACACCCTCTGATCCGAAATATTATCTGACTTTTCAGAGAAAAATTCGGCAGAGAGTACTTTAAAATACCTCATTTTTGGTTCGTTTTGGGGGCCGTATTTTCATTTTAATATTAGTCTTTTTTATTTACTTTATTTGTATTTTTATTAGTTTTTTATTATATTTTATCTCCATCTTTTTATATTATTTTGTTTTTTAGGTTATTTTCTTTTTATTTATTACTTAGAATAGGTCCAAAAATAAAATGTCCAAGGTCCAAAAAATTTCAAGTCAAGTGTCAACTTTAATATTCCTTTTTCAAAATTCATCATAATTGTCCATCAAAAACCATTAAACCACTTTTTCATTTTCATCAACCTCCTCACCTATAAATAGAGCCCTCATCCCTCACAATTTGACACACTAAAAGTTTTTTTGAGTTGTCAAAGAACTTTTCTCTCTTCTCCCTCATTTAGCTTGTGTTGACGAGCTATTCTTTTCTTCTTTTTTTTTTCTTTTTCTGTCCCTTCGGAAAAGTCTCTTCGGTAATTTTGTCCCTTCGGTTGTCCCTTTATTTTATTTTATTTTATTTATTCCGCTTTTATATATTAAAAAAAATGCAAAAATATTAGGTTAGAAAAGAGTTTTTGTGGTGATCCAACTTCACTACGGAAATTCCTCGCGCTTTTATTGTCTTGTCACGTTAGTTTTATTTTTATGTTTTAATTAATATTCAAAAACAACAATAACATGCAAATAACCAAAACTTCAAAAAAAATATTTTCATAATAAACCTTGATTTCTCAATTCAAGTGATTGCCTTTTTTATTTCTTTCTTAATCAAATTTCAATCCATTTAATCATACTTTGAGTCTATTTTCTTTCAAATTTAAAAATACAAACCAATTCATATTTGCCAATTGGCTCTTTATTTTAAACCTTTTTCAAAACCAATAAAAAACACCAAACAAATCAAACAGTAATTTCTACCCCAAACTACGAGGTTTTGATCCCTTACGGGTACGTAGGCAAAAGACTATGTCCTTCCAAATCAATAAAAAATGTAAATAAATTTTTTTCTTTTCTTTTAATCACTTCTTTTAATTCCTTCTTTTAAACAAAAAAAAGCAAGCAAGTTATAATACAAAAGTTGAATAAAATCAAGAGGTTCTCGTAGAGTACTACGAATATTTAGGGTGGTAATACCTTCCCTAAATATAACCAACTCCCGAACCCTTAATCTTTAAAAATGAGGTATTTGAACCTTTTTCCACTTTCTTTTGAAAAAATTAAAAGTTCAGTCGTGAAATAAAATAGTGAGTCTATACTAGAGGTAACAACTCTCAACTATTTCAATTACGATCATTTACCGTGATTTTGTCAAACTCATCACAATACAAAACAAATGTTAATTATCCATGGAAAAACAATAATATCCCCAATATCTTTCATCTTTTCTACTATCCTTATTAGTCCTTTCACCACAATTCTAAAATTAAATATCACACTCACCTTTTTGTTGCGTTCCAAAACAACAACCGATAAAAATATACACAAGAGGTAATTAAGAAAAATAAAATTATGGATGCAAAGTGTAGCAATATTCTAACAAGTATCCTTCAATTATAGGGCTAAAACAATTATTTAATACATATATTATTATTAAACAAGCTTATCGATCGTAATAGGGGAAGTCCTCCTTCCTGTATAAAGAGGCAGACACTAACACAAAAATGTAAATTGGTCAAGTAGAACAAACCAAATATGGTATTCATTGGCTATTTCAATGTGGCCATGCTTGCTCTGTTTGTTGTTAGCTCAGTCACACTTACTTTCGCAAATGGAGTTAAAGTTTCAACTCCTCTTGACATCGGTAACCTAAGTCGGAGTAGTTTTCCACATGGCTTCATCTTTGGGGCGGGATCATCATCTTATCAAGTATGTACATATTTTTGTTGATGTAAATTAAGATATCCAATTCACGCAACTATATAGAGTAATTCTTTTTTGAACAATAAAGCCTTAAATTAAGATATCCTATTCACAATTTAACAAAACCGTGCCACGATGAAGTTAGTAGTAGTACACAATCCATAATTACATCCTTATCCCAAAATCGTGTCACGATTTTTTCTTCCAGCAGTTCACCCACATTCTATCTCAAAAATCGTGCCAGGATTCTAAAATCATGTCACGATTGTCGCCACATAATGTTAACCAATTTTGAGGCAAAACCAACAACTTTTGATTTAAAAAAGCTTTTTTGGTTAGAATAAGTGTATGTTTTTACTTGTAATTAAGAAAATCCTTGTAAACTAGTGAGTTAGATATAAAAAGTTAAATGAGAGAAGTTCCTACAAAACCTTTATAATATATGAGAAACTATATTTAAAAGAATTACACAGCTATATTTTTTTTTCTTTCATGTTTACTACTTGACTTGATCTTCTTAATTAATTTTTTTTGTTTGTGAAATGCAACATGTATCTGGGACACCTTCACCCATCAACATCCAGGTTTTTTTTTCTATTTCAGTTTAACACTCTAACATATAGAGAAAACAAAGGAAAGGAGATATTGCTTTGCCAGTTCATTTCCATTTCTAGTTTAATGAATACATTTTAAATCAAATTTTCACTTTTAGAATTACTTGTATCTTATCCAAATTTGAATGTAAAAATTTAAAACTTGTTAATCATGGGAAGATACATGCCTAACCCACTTGCATTAAAACATATTTTAATTTGCAAAGAAATAAAATAAAATGTACTTTTAACCTTTTGAGACCTAACTCCTCTCTTTTAAGATTAAGATAATATGCAAATTGTGATTTTCAATTACAAGCCTACTTGAAAAGTTCGTAAAGGAAAAAGAACACAACTTTTGTAAATTTAAAATATGATCTAATTATTAGTATGTAATTCTTTTTTAATAGCCGTAGTATGTAGGTTTTTTTTTTTTTTTTTTGAAGAATCCGGTAGTAGGTAGGTTGGTATATATATCTTTTACATTGTCAATTAATTATAAATTATTTCAAAATTTTAAATAATATTTTAAATAATCGATAATTGATTAACATTGTAAAAATTTTATGATCGTCTTTTGAGAAAACATCTGCAAGAGCAAAATTCTTTAAAAATAAGTTGGTTAAACATGATATCAATATGTGATTATGATGAGTCCATGCTATACAAGTTTGATATAAAATTAAAATTAAACTTTTTTAATAAAGACAAAAGGTATAATATTATTTAAAGTTAAGCACTCCACGGCATAAAATATGCCAAGCTTGATATACATAAATCAAAATTGAACTTTTTTCTCAATTATAAAAGGTATAGTATAATTTAAAAGGTTTCGCTAGAAGACACCCTTTAGATGTGTCTTTTAACAAGTCACACCTCAAGATGTGATTATCCACTTCTTATTTATAACTTGTTAAAAGACACCTTTATAAAATTTAATTGGTGTCTTTTAGTAAATGTCAATATGATAACTTGTTAAAAAATACCTTTATAAAAGATGTCTTCTAGCAAAACCGTAATTTATTATTAATAAGCACCTCCATGGCATAAAATATGCTAAGTGAGAGGATTAGAAGTTTAAGTTATCATTACTCTCTTTAAAAAAAAAGTTATCATTACTCTTATTTAAAAAACAAATCACTCACTATTCATTCACGTAACAACCTACACAATATAATTGTCATTCTTAAACCCTCCATTTAAATAGATTGTCTTTTGTTAGAATATGATATGATTTTAGACCAATTTCCATACGAACAACCTATGCCAGATGTTTTGATTAAACATGTAATGAAAAACTTCAATTAGATATTTGAAATTCACCAGAGGTTATCGTTATCTTTTCTCCTTCATTGTTTGATTTTAATTTGTGTATATCATATGCATAATTTACTATATTTATATGATGCATTATATGATTTTAAATGTAGAGAAAATAAGGGATGGAAGCAATGCAGACGTGACTGTTGACCAATACCATCGCTATAAGGTACTACCTCCATCCTATATTAAGTAGGAACTATTGTCCTTAGTTATTGGCTTGTCCGAAAATAGGAGAAAGTCTATACCTACAAACCAAATTATTTGTTTTTGGTCATGTTAGTTGGTGTTTATAAGATTATTCTTTCGGTCCTATTTATAAAATACAATTCACTTTTTTAACTTATGAATAATTGATGTATTCAGTCTATTTTTAAACTAGATACATCAATTATTCAATGAATCTAAAAAATCAATTGGTTCTTATACAACAAATTTTTAATGAAAACAACAAATTTTTGATTTACAAAAAGTTGAATATACTATTTTTCATCACTTTACAATACTATTTTTATATTAGTTTCCTTAACTAGCAATCTTTGGACACTCTTTAGTGAGAAATTCTTGCATAGGATCTTACATAACTCGTCCTCCTTGCAAACAGCCAGTAAAAATAAGACAAGTCGTTAACTTTATATTTTGATACAACCACATCATTATTATTTTCAATACATTTTAAATAAAAATAAAAAACCACCATCATCATTCATCCTTTTTTGTTCCACGACTCTTGTTACTTCCATTCCACACCATGACACCAATGGTGAAATTTCAAGCTTCTCAATTCTCATAAATCTTAAAGGCCATGTTCGTCATCCTTAGAATATTGATATAAAAAACAACCACATTATTTTTTGAGGTAAAAACAACCACATTATTTATTAAGAGTCATATACTCCAATGGGTGCCTATTTAATAATTTTTTATGGTCTTATAGCCATCCTTCTCCATACCACCCATATATTATACTCCAATGGAGGTGCCTATTTAATACGGTGCTAAATAGATGAAGCATCCACCATTGTAAATGGTCTTAGACAAATATATATCCTTGTCGTTTTGATTCCTAAAAAAGAATAAAAAAATCTCTAAAACTTCAAAATAGTAAGTTTGTATCATATATAAATTTGCATATGTTTTTTTTTACAAAAATAAATAATATTCATTCATTCAAATTGATAGAGTATATCAACACAATACAAATTTGCTAAAAATAAAACGGCTGAATCTGCGAACAAACTCACATCATCCATGTTAATAGCATAAAACAACAAAATACAAAAGTCTACACATATAATTATATTCAAGTCTCCAGAATAGCACTGTCTCCAGATTTGCAACATAAACGACGCCAAAATCATTGATTGGATCTGCACTGGATTGAAGCTGATCTGACAATCTGAACCGATCAAATACCTGAATGAAACAAGAAAGACAAACAACGTCACACAAAGACGACGAACAAACCAACGTCGCACTAAAACGACGAAATTATAAAATAAAAAATGAAATAAATGTGAAAATCACTTATTTCAATAAAGGGGAAAGAGAAAAACAAGTTAGAGGGGTGATTTTGGGTAAAAAATTGACCCTAAATCACCCCTATTTAGTGGATGAAAGAGAAGAAACTAGAGTTTCAAAATATGTTAAGAAGTTCAAAATATAGTAAGATTGTATTGGAACTTCTGCATTTTATATTAAATATATAGGGAAATTACACTCACTTCCCCTGAAGTTTGGCTGAATAGCACTCACACCCCCTCTAGTTTTTAATTAAACAATTACCCTTGTATCTTAAAAAAATAGACACTCACTACCCCTCTCAAGTTAACAGTGTCTATTTTGACAGAAGATTATAATGATAATTTTTCACATATTGAAGGTTTCACCGATTTCATGAGATCGAATAATTATTACCCATACTTGAGGGAAGGTGAATGTATTTTCCGCTAAATATATAAGTTTGTAATAAATAATCGTTGTTTTCAATAGAAAGTTGTTACATACAATTGCTTCAACATGTGCAATATTGCATATATCAGACAAACTCAAATATGAACTGGAAATAATTATTGAATTGTTTTGCAATTTTTCATTTCATTATATATTGATTAGTTTCATTTTGTGTGTGTGCAATATAACAAATATATTAAATTTAGGGGAATGCTAACAAGTGCTCTCAAAAAACACTTGATAAGTAGTCTAATGAGGAAACTTTATCTTAAAAATTATGCATTCATTACATTGAAATTTTAAAAATTGATTTTTTCTTGATTAAACTCATCAATTATTTCTGTTTGTCTTCTTAAAGAGTACCCTTAAAACACTTGTTAGCGTAACCTTTAAATTTATTACTACAGGAAGATGTTGGGATTATGAAGGATCAGAATATTCAATCTCTTGGTCAAGAATACTCCCAAGTACGTCAAACTTTGATCATTGACAATTTTTAACATAGTGTTTCCTAGTTGGATGCTTGCTATGTTTAACACAATAATTTTAACATCGCTTTTTTTTTTACTACTTTATAGCAATAGAAGGAAAGTTGAGTGGAGGCATAAATCGTGAAGGAATCAAATATTACAACAACCTCATCAACGAACTGTTAGCTAATGGTAACATTCAAAGTTATTTGTTTTGTCCAAACTATTTGTTAGAATCTGTACTTTATCATTTTACTTTTAATAACTAAGTTGTTGTTCGTAAAACAATCATATACTTATAATTTATGTCGATGAAATTGTAGGTATACAACCATTCGTAATTCTTTTTCATTGGGATCTTCCCCAAGTCTTAGAAGACGAGTATGGTGGTCTCTTAAGCTCTCGTGTAATGTAAGTCTCCATTCGTAACAAACTGGTTCATACCACTTGGAAACAATAGCATACCCGATCAAAAGGCTGCCAAGAGATCACTTGACTTCCAATTTGGATGGTAATTAATTAAGTGCTTAAAAAAATTACAAACACAAATCTAGTATCTAGTACAAGAAAGTCATACATACATTTAAACGACAAATGTATCAAAATTAAAGGTTAGCACTATTTTTTTTATTAACTTGTTTGATTGGTTTATTTCATGTTTATGGAACCTCTAACAACGGGAGATTATCCTGAAAAGCATGAGAGCCATAGTGAAAAATAGATTGCCTAAGTTCACTAAATTGCAATCAAAGCTAGTCAATAGTTCATTTGATTTTATTGGTATAAACTATTACTCTTCTAGCTATATTAACCATTTACCCCCACATGGCAATGCCCCTCCAAGTTACTTAACAGATCCTATGACTAATACTTAAGGACACTTATCTATTCTACTTGTGTTAGTGAATTCAACGATGCAACACTTTTCGTAGAAGAAGCTCTTTTAGATACTTACAGAATTGATTACTATTACCGTCATTTCTTCTATATTCGTTCAGCAATCAAGTAATAACCTTTTTTTTCTTTAACAGAAAATACTCTTTGTTTTCAACATTTCCATCTAATATATTATTTTTATGAGGTAACAAGAAGATTAATACTATATACGGGGTACTGTTTTGGAGCGCTTAATGGGTTGTCTGTTTTCCATTTGCAGTTCGCGGACGATACATTGTTATTGGGTAAGAAGAGTTGGGTGAATGTCCGTGCTTTACGGGCTGTTTTGGTGTTATTCGAAAGTGTGTTTGGTTTAAAGGTGAATTTCAATAAAAGCATGCTGTCAGGTATTAACATTAGTGACTCTTGGTTGGGGGCAGCAGCCACTGTTCTGAATTGTAGGGTGGGGAGGATCCCTTTTATGTATCTGGGACTTCCTGTTGGAGGGGATGCTAGTAGATTATCTTTTTGGGATCCTGTTGTTGCCCGTATTGCGAAGAGGATGTCTATGTGGAAGAGTAGGTTTTTATCGTTTGGTGGCCGTTTGATTCTCATAAAGTCTGTCCTGTCTTCTCTACCTGTATATGCCCTTTCCTTCTTCAAAGCTCCCTCAGGTATAATCTCTTCTATTGAATCTATGTTTAATAAAAAAAATTTGGGGGGTAGTGAGGATCATAGGAAAATCTCCTGGGTTAGCTGGAATTCCATTTGTGTCAGTAAGGAGGAAGGAGGTTTGGGGGTGCGAAGAATGCGAGAATTTAATTTGGCTCTCCTAGGAAAAGGGTGTTGGAGGATGCTAGTAGATAGAAATGGTTTATGGTATAGGGTGTTAGTGGCTCGTTATGGTGAGGAGGATGGTGTTTTGAAGGATGGGGGGTGGCGAGCCTCTAGTTGGTGGCGAGAGCTCGCTCGTGTGCATGATGGAGGTGGGGGAGCGGGTGGAGAGTGGTTTAGAGATTGTGTTTC
>Ga0315914_1006101_pt1 | contig 17237 bp, 11 predicted proteins | sample MpolenodulesMG_FD_203920 | JGI IMG/M metagenome (GOLD analysis project Ga0315914, IMG submission 203920) | Medicago polymorpha root nodule microbial communities from Los Angeles, California, United States - elongated nodules | ecosystem: Host-associated > Plants > Roots > Nodule | place: USA...
TTAGTATGTATTCCTTTTGATTGGGATGTTGTGTGATTCTAATTTATCTTATGATATTGATATTATTCTTGCTTTCCATGTTTTGATCTTATGGATTTGAATGGTGATTGAAAAATACCTTTTGAATCTAGGTTAGAATAATCTTCTATCAATACTTTTGTTCTAGACGTGGAACTTAGGTTGGTAATCACTTTGAATATTGGAACTTAAAGCTTTTGTATCATTGTATAGTGCGAGACATCGACGATACAACGATACAATCGACTATTGGACTGTTTAATAGTGCGAGACATCGACAATTAAACGATCCAATAGAAATCACGATATCATTTGGACACGAATGATGTTGTTGAGCAATATGTGATAATATCGAATGATAATTAGAATCCGCAACCCAAATCCGAGAATACGTACGAGTAGGTTGATGAAGTTTAATCCCAGCATACTTATTTCCCTGTTAACTCTCGTTCCATTTACAATCTCGGAAAACCCTAGCTCAGAACGATATTGATTGTTGAACGGCGAAGAATATCGCACCAGTCCCTGTGGAGACGATAACAAAAATACTTACTTTTGATACAACATCAAATCCCACGAGAAAGCAAGTTATCTTCTTTTTTTTGTCAAAAAATAATCTCCTTTTATCTAGAATTGAGTCGACTATATGTAATAAGGTTAACATATGTAATATGAATATAATTTTTTAATGGAGATAAAATATATATATATATATATATACACGTTTCTTCTCGATATGTCAAAGAGAGTGCTTTAAGGTTAATTTTGACTTGAAATCACTAACTCTAATTTATATTTTCTTTCTCATAATTAAATAAGTTATTTCTACATATTTTTAATCTTCTTTTGTATCTGTTTGTGATTTCGTCGTCTCAGCATGAGATTGTTTGTTTTGATTGCATGTCTTTGTGCGGCTTGTTTTTTATTTTTGTTTATAATTTTGTGTTTATTTGATTCAAGTTTAAAGATTAACTTCTTTATTTTGTTAACCATCTGGTTCTTATGGAGTTGATCCTGCTAATTTGGAGTTCAACTGTGAGGTAAGTTTAATCTGACCAAGGATTGTTTCTCCTTAGGAATCGAACTCGGGTTCTCCCGAACGATTCGTCGTTTAGTGGAGTTCATTGATCATTTGAGCTCAATCACTTGCTTAGTTGAAAGATTAAATTTGATCAAATACAAATTAAATTAGCGACCTTGGAGTCGTTGATGTTGTGTATTCGGAAACACAAATATTCATATAATTGAATATTGTCATATTTGTAGGCATGTGTACTTGTCGTTTTTCTTTCATATCATTAACATATACTTCCTCTGGTCCTAATTATAAGAGAAAGTTTGGTCAACAAAACTTGATGTATCTTGATTGAATTTTGAATCACGTACATCAATTTTTGTTGACACAATATTCTCCTATAAATAGGACCGAGGGTATGTTGTAAGTTTGTTGGTAGATTAATCTTTCTTATTTGTATCTACTTTAAATTTGTATTATTTTAATATACTTTACCAACGTGAATGAAGTAATATTGTTTACAATTTTGTAAAAAATAATAATTGTATTTTTCCGATTCTACCTCCTATGAGATATTATTGAAACATTGATATATACAAAAGAAAATATTAGAATTAATTTTTGAGAAATACATGTATTTATGAGTGGGATTTGATTTGTGTGTGTTTGTTGTTGTGTTGATACTGGGTAAAGAAAAAGCAGAGTGTGTACAGTGGCGTGGGAAGAGCAGATTTGTCAGATAGCAAGCAAGTGTGTGTCCATTGGACGGGAGACAGTGAAAATGACAAGCCTTTGAATTGTATTGCACCAAAACGCAGTCGTTTTTTACTCCAACATGCATACGATACGCCGCCTATCATAACTATCGTCTCTGCTGCACTGCACTGCACTGCATAATATAACTGGACTATGGTCAAATATGAAATACTCCATCCATCCAAACGAGTCCTTTTAAATAAATATTGTTTTAAAATAAGTGATTTATTTCACTTTTTAAAATAATATTAACTACACTGTCAAAAAAAATAACAATAATAATTACTCCTTAAAAAAAATGATATTAATTACCGCTAATTTCATCACTTTCAATTTAATATATTTAATCTTATATTTATAATAATAGAGAATACACTACTACTTAACAAGAGTATTTAAAACTTTTTTTTTTCTCGTTTAGTTATACATTTTTTTAATATGTGTGAAATGAATAAATGACTCACTTAATCTATAAGTGAAAGAGTATAAGTAGCTTTAAGAAAGACATCAAATCCAATAAAATACGAGTAATGACATTTGAAAAACAAATATTGATGTTTTTTCCAAACATTTCTTTCTTGTATTCTTACTACATCCCCTTTTTCCTATCTCCCAAATACTTTTGTCTAAGAGATAGAAAAAAACCAGGATTAAATTATTGATTTTTAGTTGTTTAAATATCATTACTCTAAAATATAAATTACACAATTGTTTACCAATTAAATATAGCACCAAAAAATAAAATTATTGCAACAAAAATGGCTCAACATTGGGACAACAAATGTGGATCCATCAAACACATGTTAGAATACACTATACAAGAGAACTTTACTTTTTTGTTTGTTTAGAATTATAACATTTTTTTGTTAAATGTTGATTTTGATTAAAATAAAAGATATAGATATTTGTTGTTTTCAAGTTATAACAAAGCAAACTAACCATAATTATCTACTTCAATGACATCAACGATATAACAAAAAGGGGCAGACATGGTTCGTTGTGGTGGAGGATGTTGTGTAATGTCCGTGGGGAGTTGGTGAGGGAGTGGGAAATTGGTTTGAAGGTAATATCCGTCGGGTATCGGGTGATGGCTGCAATACCTTATTTTTGTTCGATCACTGGGTTGGGGAATTGCCTTTGCGATTCAAGTTTCCTCTACTCTTTGATTTGGCTGTGAATAAGGAGTGCTCGATGGAGGAGATGGAGACAGTGGGGTGGGGGGACGGGGGAATGGCGAGGTTGCGGAGACGCCGTTTGTTAGGTTGGGAGGAGGAAAGTGTGAGGGAATGCTCAATATTATTACGTAACATTGTTTTGCAGATTAATGTTACTGACAAATGGAGTTGGCTACTAAACCCTATTCATGGATATACGGTGTGGGAATCCTATCGCTTTATTACAATTTCGAGGGATCAAATGGATATGAGTCTCGTCGACGATGTCTAGCATAGGCATATTCCGACGAAGGTGTCTGTGTTTGTGTGACGCCTTATTCGTAATAGACTTCTGACTCGAGAGAATTTGTTGAGGCGGAACATACTTCATTCTACGGATTCATTGTGTGCTGCCGGTTGTGAGGTATTGGAAACAGCTCGACACCTATTTTTAGAGTGCGACACATCAAATATTTTATGGTCTTATGTCTGGAATTGGTTAGGCTTATCTTCGGTGCCTCCTTGTGAGCTACGTGATCATCATCTTCAGTTTTCGTATATGACGGGACTACCGCGGTGCACTCAATCATTTTTTAAAGGTATTTGGTTTGCTTGTGTTTGGATCATATGGAAGGATCGGAATAACCGTATCTTTAAAAATGTGGCTTCACATCCTTATGTTCTTACTGAGAAAGTCAAGCTAAATTCTTTTCTGTGGGTGAAAGCAAATCATCCATCTTTTACTTATTGTTATTATGATTGGTGGAAACATCCACTCCTTTGTATGAGTGTTCACCAGTAATTTATTTCGACTGTTTTGGGTTGTGCCTTTCTTTACTTGGCACTTAGACTCTGTAAATTTTGATCGGTGATTCACTTTTCGCACGCCTTGTGTAGGGTGCATCATCGTTGTTATTAATATATCATTTTGGTTTGTGCAAAAAAAGAAACAATATAACAAAAAAAATATAATCTAATTTTTTTTTAATAACACCAATAACAATCTTTAGTGTAGAAAAAATTATTTAAGGGTATAATTAGGATAATAAAAAAGTAAGTATAAATATACTCATATAGTTTGTTACACTTTTTAAAAGATAAAAGAAAAAAATACAGACGTATATATTCATATCATGTTTATTACATTTGTTTTAATATTTAAATTTATTATTACTTTTTTTTGGGGGGAAAATTTATTATTCTCTATTTGTTACATGTGTTATTTGTATTGAAAATTAAGAGTATTTTTGAAAAGAAAAAGTCAACCAAAAATGCTGAAAGCATTTTTGTTTTCTTTATATTATTTTTATGATAATGAACACGTACAAATTAATCAAATATATGTTCATGGCCGTAGCTTCATTTTTAAATATTCATGGTCAAATATGAAATATGAGTAACTTTTGAGAAAGACGTCAAATCCAATAAAATACGAGTAAAGAAAGATATTTGAAAAACAGAAAAATTGATATTTTTCAAACATTTTTCTCTCATAGTCTCATTTTATTCTTCACAATATAGCACATGAGATATGTGTTGCTTGATCCAATAATTAAGAACTAAAATTAACAAGAAAGTATTATCTTAACCATCTATAAAAGGGACCAATAAGTTTGAAGGAAAAATATGAAGAGAAATGATGAAGTATCTTCTCTCCATTTAATATTCTAGTAGAGTAAGAATTTAGTCTTTGCACTTAGTCTTTTCTTTCTTTCCTTTTTTCTTCTTTTATGTGCTAATAACACCAAATTTAATTAGGTTCTCTCACCCAAACCACTTTGGTGTAGTGTTTAAGTTGGCAATGTTTTACTTGGTTAATATATATAGTTGCTCTGAAAATTTTGCCACACCAATATCAATTGTCTGGATCCGCCCCTGGCTCAGGGACTACAAATGTGAACCAGGAAAACACATGCTAGAATACACTATACAAGAGAATTTTACTTATTTATTGGTTTACAAGTTATAGTAATTTTTTTATTAATCGTCGATTTTTAGAGGAAAAATACTATAATAATTTGAAGTTCAATCGTTAGGTAAATTATTTATGGTTAAGAATTATTTTACTTAATGTTGAACTTAAATTTCTCAAAACAATTCGTTATTTGGTAGAGTTCATTAACCAATTGAACTCACTTGTTTGATTAAGTTATAGCCGGTTTAGTTTAGATGGAAAGAAAAATAAGCAAGACACTGCTCTTATTAAATTTCCACCTAAAAGTCACTTTTATCAAGACAAATACTGACATATGTTTGGAAGATACATGTTAAGAAAACAAAAATATAGTTCTTTTATATGTAGTGTATTCAACTAATTGATAATTTAGCAATTAAGATTGACTTTGTTGGTAAGTAGGTAAATCACGCGTAAGATTTTGGGTTCATCTTTCCTCGTCAATGTAAAAATCTCTTTAGTAGATGATATGTCAGTAATTCAATCGACACTTTTTAAGTCGTAAGATCTACCCTAACTCTGGTGAATCCTTAAAGCTCGATTCATCTAAACTTTTTTTTATATAAAAAAATAATAATAAATTAATTGATACTTTTTTTTGAATGAAATTAATTGATAATTTTGTTGTTTTTTCAAGACAATAATCATATATTTTTTGTTTTTATTAAACGTGCTTTGAGATATTTGTTGACAAGATTCTTTCTACGCCACGGTCAAATTCAAACTATACTTCTTTTTTGAGGAATTTTTCAAACTATACTCGCAACATCATCTGATTTTGTCTTCATATTGTTATTTGTTATAACTCAACGACCATATATAACACCATATCTCAAATTTATATTGATCTCTCAACATGTATCGAGACTTTGATTTATAATGAAATTAGTATTTCTCACTAAAAAAAATGTCAATTATAGTTTCTGCTCATTAAAAAGTAAATTGTACTTAACAGACAAAATTCTCTGCTGAAATTCTCCTACAAAACCAACAAAATATTGGTTATATTGAAACAGGCTCAAGGTTGGAGGAACTCACCAAGCCAATTTTAAAGATAGTCACGTGAGTGATCCTCAACAAATGTCTCCTAGGACCACTTCTTGTCCCTAACTACAGCCACACCCTTTTTTTTACCAAATTTTTTGGAAAATTGCTCTTCTCCTTCTCAAAATTGACTATTCTCTTGATCGAGCGGGATCACGCTTGACATTTTTCAACGGTAGTTAATTCACGCTGATACTTTTAAGACCGGTTTAATCATTTTTTAAATCAGATCAACTGATCTTAAAAGTATTAGGATGAGTTAACTACCGCAGAAAAACGTCGAGCGTGAGTTAACTCCTGCTGAATCAAGAAAATGAAGCAATTTTGAAGGGGGAGAAAAGAAATTTTCAAAATTTTGTCTCATGGTAAAGCCCAAACCGAGATCCATAAAACACGGAATATGTTGCCCAGGACGGTTGATCAGATGGGTTTACGAGTGGACCCTTAACCATGCCAATTTCAATAGTTATTTTCTTTGACGTAAATCGCTAATTCACCCCCTGAAATTGAAGGGGTCAGATGTTTACACCATCAAATTTTGAGAGCAACCAAACAATTATTGGTCCTTTTGCTAACTTGTATCCAAGTTACTGCAAATTATTCTTGAATTATATCACTTAATAACAAATCAATCCTAGAATTATATCACTCACAAAGATACAACCAAACTAACCCTTATAAATTAACTAACTAAGTTGCTTGACTTCTTTCAAAACCATGGTCTTTCTTTTCATATTCATAAATTTCATGAGTGTAATTGTTCAACTCTAGGGCTCGAATATAGTTCGGAACTCGACTCGACCATTTGCTCGTTGAATTTGGTTCATGAATCAAACGAGCTGAACTTGAGCTAAAAATTAAGCTCGTTAAATAAATAAGTTGAACTTGAGCTATACGTAGTTCGACCCGGTTGATTCATGAGTTAACTAGATAATATAAGAGTAGTAAAATTAAAAAAATAAAATAAGAGTAGTCTCATTTACAAAAATAAATGTTGAAAAAAAAAATCTACATTAAAAGTTAACAACATGCAGAGTTTTCTCTAGTATAAGCTTTTAGAGAAAATTGTCCCCATCGGTGGGTTAAAACAATTGAGAGGAGATTAACTATATAAAAAGGAAGTATGTATCGGAGCTTCACTGTATTAGGAATTCAACAATTCCTTATTAGTTCGCTACTCCGAGTTGTTCGTGAGTTTTAAGCGAGTCGAATTCGAGCTAAATAAAAGTTCGTATCGAACTCGAGTTGAGTTTTAAGCTGAACCAAATCTTATCAAATCGAGTCAAGCTCAGACGAGTTCGATTCGACTCGACTCATTTCAAGCCTTATTCAACTCCTACAATTTGAAGAGGTAAATTGATGACTTACTTTTTTTTCTTTTAAAGATCCCATACATGATATTACGTCTTGCGTTTGTTTTTAGGAAAGAAAATTTTGTTTGGTCATTTGGTTGGCTAATATTTGAATGGCGTGGAAGCAACACAATGCAAGAATATTTCATAATATAAAGTTAAAGTTGGACTAGGTAGTTGAGTATATTAAACTTCATTTTTGGTGAAGGTTGAAATTGTATAAATCTATTTATTTTTGTGACTATCACTCCTCTGGTGCTTAAACCCCATAGTTTGTTTTAGTTATTCTAATTCATAATGTTTTGTTTTTCTCTTTTCGCTAGTTTTCTAGCGTCACTTATCTTGTAACCTTTTTCCATCTGTTTGAGGCATCTTTGAGATACTAGTTAGCATTTTCCTTAATCTATCATATCTTTTGACTTCTTAAAAAAAAATTCAATCCCCTATTTTATCCTCTTTCGCTTTTAAGTATTTTTTAGTTATCAATTTTAAGGATTTTCACCTCTATTCTCTAGTTTTTTTTTGAAATATATACTAAAGTTCAGTTTGAATCTGATTTATGCATTTTTTTTTCTTTTTAAAATCTCAATGTGATCTCGTTTGCTCGAGATCTTGAAGTTTTGGGTTCGTGTTTCAATTTCATGTTTTGTCGTTACATTCATTCTGAAACTCATCACTAATTCAGGAAATAGGTTTAGAACGGGGAAAAGCTGATTAACGAGCAAGATTAATTTGGTTGGTGTTTTGACATGGAGCAGTGACAAAAGGCTAACATTATTTCATTTTGGTTAATTTGCTACTATTTTCTTTTGGGTTGTATTTATCAATGTTAATTCATGCGTTTTTTTATTGTGGGTTTAGTCACGAATTTGATGATGAATTATGTGTTTTAGATTTTATTTATATCTCTCCTTTGGAAGGCCAAGTGCTTTGGCAATGCACAACAAAAAGAAACCAATGTGTGACCGGTGTAGTGAGATTTTCGAATCAACTCAAGTTTGTGCGGGCCGGTCATAAGGAAACCCACAAAATTGTATATATCATCCACCAACGCCATCACCAATACAACAACTGCGTTTCTATTGTCCGAATTTATTTGCAACAACGAACAAATACCGAAACATATTAGCACAATTAATGTTCTCTTCCTTATTAACTTACCAACTATTTTAATTTAAATTTTTAGTTTTCCAGTTATAAGTTATCTATTTTTTTGAACAAACAAAAATGGTATATATATGATCAGAGAAGCAGTTATCCCCGCATAAGGCGTGCAAAAAAGAGTAACCACTCAAAACGTATTTACAAGGAATCGGTGCTATCCAAAGCACAGCACCGCCAAAATAAACAAACAGACAAAATTACAGGTGGACGCCCATACAATGGAGCGGTTTCTTCCACCAATCATGATAGCTATACATAAAAGTAGTCTGTTTGGACTTTAACCATAAGAAAGATGTCAATTTAACCTTTTCAATGAGGGTTAAAGCCGTCGAGGCCGTGTTATTAAACACACGATCATTTCGCTCCTTCCAAAGAACCCAAACCGTAGTAAACCAGATAATTCTGAAAAACAAAGTCGATGATCGAGGCATACCTGGCATGTTAATAAATTGTGTGAAATGTTGAGTAATGTCAACCTGTGAGACCGAAGATATACCCAACCAAAGCCAAACTTGCGCCCATAGTAAACCGAAGATGTCACATCCCAAAAATAAATGATTTGCTGTCTCTTGCTTCTCACAACCAGTCACACAAGCCGAGTCTTCATGAGAAATAATCCTCCGCCGAAGCAAGTTATCCTTAGTTGGAAGTCTATTGCGGAGAAGGCGCCACACAAACACCGACACCTTAGAGGGTATTTGCTGATGCCAAATGTCGGCCACCTGGTGGCTATCCCCCACACCTGCCGTGGTAGTAAGGAAGCGGTAAGCCCCCCGAACCGAATATCCATGCGTAGGATCATTATAAGTTATCTATTATATTTATATGGTCTAGTTTAAAGAATGAAATGAATGTGATGAACTTTTACTGTTAAATTTTAGGTAAGGAAAAAAATTGCTTACCAAATTATTATTATATTTTACGAAAATCCATTTTTTTTAAAATGTTAATCGTGGATATTTGTAAAATATACGCACATAGTTCAAAATCAATGGATTAATACGTTTGATGGATACCAACATTATATTTAGAGTTTAAATGTGATGAATTGATAGTCTAAAATAATTTTGCATACACAATTAATCAAAACAAAATCATTAATGTTTTTAATTTACGTCTTTATACTCATTTACACATCCCTTTGACGTTGATGAGAGTAAAATTGTTTATACCAATAGCAATATATAAAAGGAAAACACGTTTGATTTTTTGATCCATGTTTATCCTTAGTTTAAATTAATTTAATATAATATAATGAAATTTGATGACAGTTCTTATCCAATCGTGATCACATTTGTGAAAAATATAAAAATAATGATCACATGGAAAGTTATTGAATTTTTTTTTTGTTGATACGAAAGTGCAAGTGCGGAGGGAGGATATGCAGAAAATAGCGCAAAGGGTGCGATTCTTGAATCCAAACTTGTTGCAATCTCGGTAATCATCTTTTTCCTCCTTCTTTTTTAATCATTGTTGCATTTGTTTTGAATAAACTACTTAATTAAGCTATAAGTTGTTTTCATAAGCTCTCCCCAAACGGAAGAATAGAGAAAACACTATTATGTATCATTGGTCTGAATTTTTGAAGGCGAATCAATAAATTACAATGAGATGAATCAACCTAAAGTCCTCTGTTCAATTCATTTCTTATTGCAACTGACCTAACTAATGGTGAGAAAATGCATGGAGATGATGATTGCTCAATGAATTGATGTTTAATTAAATAGCAGTAGCTTTGTTAATTGTAATTTTGTACCTCTGGTAGGATCTCATTTTGACATTCTTGTTTATGATTACTGAGTAGCATACAAATATGGATTGCTTCCGAATAAATGGGACAAGATGGTTGGCTTTTGTAGCTTTATGCATGAATGCTTTTTTTGCTTGTTGCTGTTTGGGCCTTTGGGGATGATAAAGATCTAACTTTTGCTCAAGATATACTGTTTGGCCGTAATACATGCTTTTTTTAAAATGAGTTTGGTAGAATTTTTTAAGGTAATATATGTCCTTAACCTTATCATGTGTTCTTTACTTTCCAAATCATGAATGCACCAGGGAAATTACAAACACAAGAGAACTTAGGAATGCATTTGACAAATACAAAATAAACGTTTTGTCTCGATACCTGAACTGTACTCCGGGGGAAAATGATAATCATCATGCTGCCAGCTATGTGGTAAACCGTCATTTTAGAGCTGATAACGATGGTAGATGCACAAAGGAGTTCTCAAGCAAGGTGCAATTGATCTAATGTATACTTTCCTCCCTAATGTTATGCATTTTAGTTTAACTTGAAACTTGTTATCAAAGCAAAGTAGAATGGAAGATAACACATGCTTAACCGGTTAAATAACATCGTTTGCTGAATCTATAATTTTCTTTTGATGAAAAAAAGAAGTGTATTTTTATTTACGTCTTTATCTTGTGCATTTAATGCTTGATGTCATGATGTTTCTATAATTATTTCTAATTGAGCATTTCCCTGTTTCATTGACATCTTTTATTCGGACCTCCTTTTGCTGGAGAATTATGACTAATATTACATTCAATGCCTCAGCTTCGTGAAAATATTCCAGACTTTGTGAAGATAGTGGAGGTTGGTGCAAGGGATGGATTGCAAAATGAGAAGGTTATCGTTCCCACTGATGTGAAAATTAAATTGATAAAACTGCTAGTTTCTTCTGGGTTATCTGTTGTTGAGGCGACAAGTTTTGTCTCACCAAAATGGGTGCCACAGGTAACATATGTTTTTTTCCTAGAGATAATCAATCATTTGTGATTTAATAGAGACGACTAAGTACTCTTCTAATAATTTTTTTTTTCATTATTATTTGTTTAAGATTCATTTTCTACCTTATTTCTGTAAGGTATTTTCATTAGATCTTATATAGGCTTTTATTTGTCAATTCAATGTGCCCAGAGATTCTTATCTCGATTACTGTTTCTATATTTCCATTGTAAAAGTTCCATTTCGGTGCCTGTGATCAGGAATAATGTTTCTGTCTTTTCTTTGCTTGTTACAAGACTTGATCGGGTCTCTTTTGCATATGTTACTGTCTATACCTCCCTTTTGTTTAAGTATTAATCATGATTTCTAATTTTCTATTTTACTTTCGTAAGTGCTTTTCATATGTACACTGTTTAATGAATCATTCATGTGATCCTCTGACCAACCAATTTCACATATTAATAACTGATTTCAGTTGGCAGATGCAAAGGATGTACTGGCAGCAATTCGAGACGTTGAAGGTGCTAGCTTTCCTGTCTTAACTCCAAATCTCAAAGTGAGAATTATAGTTATTGGTAAATATATTATCTGGTTTAGAATTTGCGGATGGTTGTGACATCTGACCCCCTTTCTTCCAGGGTTTTGAGGCAGCTGTTGCTGCTGGAGCCAAGGAAGTGGCTGTTTTTCCTGCTGCTTCTGAATCATTCTCTAAAGCAAATCTCAATTGTGGCATTGAGGATAACCTTGCTCGTTGCCGTGATATTGCTTCAGCTTCTAGAAGCCTCGTGATCCCAGTTCGTGGGTATGGTTTTGATTCATACATTTAAATTATGGATAAATTTTAGCGTTTTCTGAAAATTTATGAGTTACTTCTAGTTAAAACAAAAGGGTTATTTATGTGTTTGAAAACAAGGGACTTGGTATTTTCATAATAATCTCGAAACATCATTTGTCGGGTATCAGATGTGTTTGCAGTTTGCCTTGGGTTTACTTAGCTGTCTAAAGGATGGCTGATTTAGATCTAAGTGGAAGAATAGCTCCTGAGCTGTAGTATCTATTTCCATGTTAATAGTTTCATTTAGCTGTGACATCAAGTCATAAGAAAGGTTTTGATTTTTGTTTCATTTGAAGTTTTTTTTGACAAGAGTGTTTCATTTGAAGTTGAAATATATACTGATTTGTTTCGTTGATGATTATATTTGGCGGTAATATTCATCAGAGGAAGTTTGTCGACCATAATCTTTCCATATTGGATTTACAAGTAGTTGATTGGAAGACAGCGTAGCTTGAACGGTGATTTAGTGTGTGTTTGAACTAGCATATTTTAAGGCAGTGTTATGTTTTTTAGCTTCCCAAGAGAACCATTGCAAACAAATTTTTTTCCGAAATTAAGCTAAAAACATGGTTTTACGGATAGTAGAATGTGTGCCAGACTCCAATTGTCCTTACTTGAATCTATTTATTTTTTCAAATTATTTCAACAATCTTAAAACAGTATTCTGCTACTTGTCAGTTGTCACTTTCAAATTCATCAAAGCAACTATATAGTCAATCCTGTTACTGATTTCACATTACAGATACATATCATGTGTTGTGGGATGTCCTCTGGAAGGAAGAATTGCTCCAGCAAAAGTAGCATACGTTGCAAAATCACTTTATGAGATGGGGATCTCGGAGATTTCATTAGGGGATACAATTGGTGTCGGTACACCTGGTAATGTTTCTTTCACTTGTTGTTACTTATATTCTTCAGGCATTTTTGGTCTTGGTTGCTGTGTTGGTGTAGGTGTTTAACCTGTTAAAGAGCTATCGATCTTTATCTTGTTGATTTGACTCTTTTATTTAACTAAACCTGATCTTATCTTAACTGTGTAACGTAGAAGATCCTGTTTATTAAAAAATTCCAATGCTTCCATGTCAAAGATCACTATCTATGTTTTCACAAGTAGTTTCCTTTTCTTAATCTGTCCCAAGAAGGAATTGTTGAAGTGGTTTTCATACGAGGAATACAGTGAAATGTCTAAGGTGATTGGGATAGGTGATTATCAAATGAGAAAAAAGTAACTTTTTCAAAATCTTTCTCAAGTCTTATTACTGTGTTGTACAACCTCTTATCAGCTTTTTTTTAACATATTAAGTTGTATTGATTGAGTTCTTTCACATTATTTAATCTACTAAGTTTTATGGTTCTATCTTGGCTGTTTTGCTTTATCAAATATCCTGATATAACTTGATCTTTCTCATCTTTACAGGTACCGTCATTCCTATGCTTGAAGCTGTTCTTGATGTCGTTCCTATTGACAAGCTTGCTGTCCACTTTCATGATACTTATGGTCAAGCACTTTCAAATATTCTAATTTCGCTACAGGTAAACACATTTTATTCTTCAAAGGCTGATATGTTATTAGGACAGCCCTTTTATATAGGATATTTTTGAAAGACCCACCCTTTCAAAACGAATTATCTGGATTGTGTCCTTGTCTTTCATTTTAAACTCACATGTATTGCTGGGATACTGATCGTTTTTCCACTCCCAACCAAAGATAATATTGTCTTTGCAATCTAAAAAAATGGAAGTGGATGTATACTGGCGAATTATGGCCTGATCGAAAGAATGAAAATTTCAATGTGTATGTCTTTATAGAAACAAGGGTCTGGGCTAAATATATTTTTGGTCTTCCATTAAATTGACAAATTTCGACTTGTATCACTATAAATTTTTTATTCCTTTTTAGATTCTGAAAAAAAAGATAAATGTGCTTTTAGTTTCTGACAAGACTCACGAGGGACGAAAACACTATTTTTGATGAACATAAACACATAACAGATAAATTTGTATAGGGGTACAAATCTAAATTTTCCATTAGGATAAAAATGTATTTAACCCTAAAAGCAAATCCTATTTGGTTAATCTTGTTCATTTTTATAGATGGGGATCAGTACAGTGGATTCATCTGTCTCTGGTCTTGGAGGTTGTCCATATGCCAAGGGTGCAACTGGGAATGTTGCCACCGAGGATGTTGTTTATATGCTGAATGGACTTGGAGTTAAAACTAATGTGGACCTTGGAAAACTTATGCTTGCTGGGGATTTCATCTGCAAGCATTTAGGACGTCCTACTGGTTCAAAAGCTGCAACTGCATTGAATAAAGTTACTACATGTAATGCCTCCAAACTGTGAGTTACCAAAGCTAGATCATGTATTCGCATGAAAGATAGATGTTTACCCTCTGAGTTGTTACTGTTGTTCATAAGATGTCATGACTTCTTACTTCTTTAGAGCAAATGTATGTTAGTGGTTCCTCTCTGGTGGGTCCTTCATGTAAACAACTCACTGAGAAAGACAGAGCCAGAAAACACAAAGTGTAATGTTGTTCATTTCTGCTTGTTTTTCGAGTCTATTGAGCTCTGCTTTGATTATGTGTTGAACATGTAATCAGGATTGACATTATGAAAATGCATAGTATATCCAAGTTCAACAGCATTGTCATCTTTGATACACATTTTTATAATGAAAGTAAATAAAGAAATTGATGCTTTTCTTTTTCTTGTTTGATTCTTTTTCCATTCTTGTTTCTTTGTAATTTTTTTGTTATAGATTCGAAGATTTTCGATTCAAATTTCTTTATCCTATCTTAGAATTTGGATTTGAGCCTAGCATTACTCAACTCTCAAACTCATACTCAACACGCTTGTCTAAATAAAATTTCTATTTTTTTGTTCATTGCCTATCATATTTTTGGTCTTTGAAAGGTCAGAGCTCAGAGTTTAAACTGAAGTCAAATGCACGTTTCAGTCAATAAACTTCATATTGACTTTAACTTAACCACCATTAACTTTAATATTGGATGCCATTTACTTCATTTCACTACTGTTGATGTAAAAAGTAAAGGACCTGTGCTTAATTTCTCCCTCTCCCCTTTCCCCTTTTTTTATTAAAAAAAGCTAGTAAATTAAGAATCAATTTCTTCTTTATATTGTATGTCCAAGTACTTTCCTGCTCACAGCAAAAATCCAGCATGCAAATGTTATAAGAAGAAATTAAAGATTTTTTCACTACATTTATGAAATAGACATGGACCCCTTCTCCTTTTCTCCCTATCACTGCATTGGGTAATTTGTCTAGTCCTACCAGTATTGCAAATCTTTGCTCTTCTTTGTCATTATTGTCATTGAAGCATGAATCCTTTTACTCAACTACCCCATCAGAAAATAATAGTGAAATTCAGTACTAGTTATAGATAAAATAGAAATTATTGTCCTTTCCAAATGAGCCATTAATACATGATGGTTCATTTCATTAAAGATACTCAAAGGGGTCTCTCTGAGTGAAGAACTTTGCTTTAAATGACATCTTTGTCGTGTACATTTATGCTTGCTGTGATATTCTGTTGCACAGAAAGTGACTTGACATGCTCGTGAGTCGATTCTATAATATTGTTGCCTTTGTTAGAGTATGCTTTCTTTCCTCCAACCACTATACTTGATGGTAACAATTAACAAAATTGTCATTTCTTTTGAAAATAAACTTTTCAACTCTTACCCCTGTCCCATGCATCCATTTTAGGACACCGGTTCTATACTAAATGTTATTTTATCCACAGTTGTCTGAGTTTAGGAGGTCATGTAAGAATATAACCACACATTCCTAAAATACACTTGTTGTGACTAACCCAATTTTTAAAAGCCTAACTAGTTTAGCTACATTGAAAATTTGATCACTTTCTTCAAAATTTACCATTCACAAATAGTATTTAAGTAAGTTTTTAAAATGTATGTTATTGACGATCTTCATGTGTTTGGTGTATTTGTATATACATGTATTTAAAGATTTGACTTTGTAAGACACTTTCAACGAGAACCTTGAGATTATGAATATTTCAAAAAGATCGTTGACTCTATCAAATTTTACTCATTAATCATTTAAAAACATGGTAGGGACTCAAGTGATAGTTAAATATAGTAAGTTGTTACATATAGGGGCAGAAGTGATAGTAAGTGGTTAAATTTGGATACCAACTTGATATAATTTAATATAGTGAGGATCTTTTCAAAATATTCATAATCTCAAAGACTTATTTGAGAGTATCTTACAAAGTTAGTGACTAAGGTACCGTTTGACCATGTTTTTTTCGGTCTAAAAGCTACTTTAAAACAAAGTTAAAATACCTTTAAGAAAAAAGTTAAAGCTGTTTGGTTTCTTTATTTTTTTTTTTGTCCTAAAGTTACTTTTAAGTTAAAAGGTGTTTGACAAAATATTGTACAAAACTTTGAATTTATTATTTTTTTGGTGGTGTCCGGGGTTCGAACCCGGGACCTTGCATATATTTATGCATTGTCTATACATAAAAAACTTTGAATTCATTATTAATTAACCTAATAAATAAAAAATGCTTAAAATATTTTTTGAAGGAAAAAAATGTTTAAAATACAAAAGATATTTTTTTTACAAATACTATATTTACTCAATGACGTTTATTTTGTGTAACATGAATACAAATTTGTATCATCATATAAAGGACTTGTTAAATATTTGAATAGGAGAAATAATTTAAGGAGGCTCAAATAATAACATAAATAATATCAAAGTAGTTTGGAAAATTAAAAACATAAATCATCTTGTTTAAAAAAAACGTAAATCATCACAAACTCAAACATTTATACTCTCCATCAACGCAACTCCTATTTGATTTCTAACTCTATTCATGTAGTCTCCATCTTGTACTCTTCCTGGATTATATGAACCGATTTCTTCATTTATATTGTTTTCTTCGTCACGCTCAATCATATATTCAGAGATAACATCACATTTATTAAACTCTTCATCTTCAACTCCACACATTCGAATAAAGTTGTGGAGTAAAAAATATATCTATAATATGTATATGGTGTGTATATAAAGAGAATAGTTTGTTTTCTCTTTTTCAATTATAATGTATAACAAATTTTGTTATAAGAATACCATATTTTTGGTGTCATTTAAAAAGATAAGAATTTATATTATATGATATTATATTTGTTATATTGTTGGTGTCATTGAAAAAGATATGTT
>Ga0315914_1006103_pt1 | contig 17236 bp, 17 predicted proteins | sample MpolenodulesMG_FD_203920 | JGI IMG/M metagenome (GOLD analysis project Ga0315914, IMG submission 203920) | Medicago polymorpha root nodule microbial communities from Los Angeles, California, United States - elongated nodules | ecosystem: Host-associated > Plants > Roots > Nodule | place: USA...
AACAGCTTTGAAAGAATTTATCGTAGAAAAAATTGGGATTACGTAAACCCTAACTGAGAAGAAAAAATTACCGGAACATTAGAAACTTGGCGTAGAAAAAAAGCACAACTGTAATGTAAAATTTAAGCGATTTGTTAGGGTGTTTTATTTTATTTTATTGAGTTTGTTTTTAATCCCGATAAAATAAAATAATATCTTTTCATCCCTATAAAAAAATTCCTTTACAAAAAATCTCTGTAAATTTTGTTCACAAACTTTTTTTTTAAATTTAAATTTGTTTGATTATGCTTATTTTTTTTTATAAAAACAAACTATCTGATCGAAATTTTAATTATGTTTAAAAGTTAAAATTATTAAACAATTTTTTGTAAAATGTTTAGAATATTATGAAAAGTTATTTGAAATAAACATTCAAAAAGTTGAACCATGTCTTCCTTAAAAAAAAAAAAAAAAGTTGAACCATGTCTAAAAAAATTTGTAGAAAGTAATATTGGTGATAATATCATCATTTGATTATGAAGAAATTGGTTCCTTTTATAGGAAAAAATACAAGAGTTTATTTTTTAGACAAGAGTAGTGCAAAACACACTACTCAAATTTATTGATAAAAAAAGAAAACAAACAAGAGTTGCAGAAAAACAAAGCAACCTTACTCAGAAGGTAACATATCTAAAGTTGGAGAAACCCAACATATTTCTAACTACTTCATCACTAATGTAGCTAGGGGGAAAGTTCCACCAAACAAACTCAGTGCAACTTAAACCAAAATTTGCTAAACTATCTGCACAACCATTACCCTCCCTGAAAATGTGAGAAACCATGAAATTCATTTCTTTGGATAACTCAAGACAATTAGTCCATCTGTTTCTTAGGGACCAAGGAATCATGCAAGCATCTTTGAAAGCCATCACTAATAATGAAGAATCTAACTCCAGCCACAAATTTAACCACCTGTTTTGATGCGCGATCTCTATAGCAGTAACTGCTCCAAGAATCTCCGCTTCAAATGCTGAATCAGTTGCTAAATTCTGAGCAAAGCAACCAACTACTGTAAATCCAAAAGAGTTCCTAAAAATGCCGCCACAAGCTGCCCTAACTGGATTCTTCACTACAGCTCCATCTGTATTCACCTTAAGCCAATTTGAAAGAGGAGCCTGCCAAATCACTTCTTTAACAATGGGAACTTTTGGAGGATGTATGTTAATTTTTAGAGCCTTGAGGAATACAAACTCAGTCATGTCTACATCAGCTGTTTTAGCAGTTTTGTTTCCTGACATAGAAGTATGGGATATAATAAAATTTATAGCAACTTTCCATGTTATCTTTTTGTTCTGGAATCTCCCTTGGTTTCTGACATACCATATTGTACTAATTATGTTAATCAAGCAAGATTTGATAGCCACTTTACATTGAGGTGTCCAATTCCTATCGCAAAGCTTCCAAATATCTTCTATGCAATTTACCTGAACAGGAGAGTTTAAAATGGAGGCCATCCAGGTCCAGATATTCACAGCAAATCTGCATTGTGAGAACAAATGAAGAGTAGATTCAGCTTGCCTTGAACAGTTGCTGCAAATGGAAGCTAAGCTGCATCCTTTCTCCATTAATTTTTCATCAGTTGGCATTCTATCGTGCATGAGCCTCCAAGAAATAAGAGACTTTGAGGGTGGTATGTTAGGGTTCCAAATATTTTTGGCCCAATGAAATCATTGTCCAGCTGGTGCTTTACGCGAATAGGCTTCTTTAAGGGGCAAATTTCCAGTTTTTGTCCAGTTCCAAACAAGACTATCTTCAGTAGGCACCTTCAAGATCGTGATATGCTAAATAAGACTTCGCAGCTGGGGGAAAATTTGTTGCAAGGTGGTTGGAATGTGCCAACTATGATCCACAATGAAATCTTTGACAGTGGCAGATAGTTTTTCAGAAACTTTTGCATGGAGATTCAGGCACTCAGCTATATTGACACCACACCAATTATCAGATCAGAAATTGATATTCTCTCCATTTCCAAGCAACCAAGAAGAATTTTCTAATATGATGGGATACTCACTTTTAATGCTACTCCAAATTGATGATGAAACATGATAAGTAATTGGCCTTCTTTTCTTGATGACTTTGTCCTTGAGAGATATTGCCCAAGGTTGCTTTGAGTTCAACATTTCCCAAGAAAGTTTTAAGTTGTTTGCCTCATTTAACTTAACCAAAGACCTGATGCCTAAACCCCCTTCATCAAAAGTTATTTAATGATAAATAGGTAACCAAGAGTTAACTCCTTCAGTTTAGGAGTTATTTAATGATAAATAAGTAACCATAAATAGGTTAATAAAAATAATAATGATATATTTCAACTCTCTCACTACAAGAAAAAACGCGTTTTGTGACTTTTAAAATTGTTGATTGCAACTGTTAGAAGGGTCACAAATGTACATTTGCGACTGTTCCCCAACAACCATTAATGTTGGGATCGCAACAGTCATTTACGACAGTTCAAGGAACAGTCGTAACAACTGTCGCAACCATATCTGCGACCCTTACAACCGTTGCAAAGCAGGCATTTTAATATTATTTAAATGGGCTCGCGACCCTTCACAATAGTCGCAAAATGCTTAGTTTTTTTTTTATAAAAAAAAACTTAAAAAATGAATGGGGCAATTTTTGTTGACAATTTAAATAAATATATTAATAAATACTTAAAATACATAACTATATAACTAAAAACATCTAAATCTCATTCATATAATTCTTTCAAGAGTAACAATCAAGACAATAGATAAATTACATAGTTTAAACTACAAAATCAAATCCAACATGTATAATTAAACTCCAAAAACAAAAACATGTTAGCTAAGACACCAATGCCAAACGAAACTGCAGCAGGATCACAAAATGCACAAAACAACCTCAACAATGATTGGAGAAGCGAACATGAACTGATGACCCTGCAAAACAAAACTGCAGCCGCATAGACAGCCAGAAAACTAACTAAAGCAGAAAAAAATTCACAACAAACCTGCAGTAGACAACACTGAGCAGCAAGACATAATATGAAAGGCAGCCAACATCCAAAAATCTCAATGAGACCTACAGTTGAAACATAACAGCGTGAAATGCATCAACACTCCAAAATAAAAATATAGTAGCTATTCATAAAATAAGCAAGGATGAATTTTACTTGCAAAGAATGAATAGTACAACAGATCTATAAATATACCATAGTAAAAAACATCCAAACTTTATGCTTATTTTCTTTCTTCTACATTTTTGAGAAAAAAGTTCCCTAGGCTTAACAAACGCAGCTAATTTCAAACTCAAACTCCTCAATTTATCTACATAACCAATACCAATGTCTAACCTCATTCTCTTTATGCTTCTTTACAATCAATAATTTAAGAGAGTCTATGAAGTTATTTTCACCAAAAGCAACAAAATTTATCAGATCAAAACAGTTTTGAATGGAACATGTAGTTCATAAAATTTCTACTAAATCATCTCCTCGCATCAAATGCTTGCATTAGAAGTTAAAGAAATCTGACACAATCTTAAACCCAAATTATGCATGTTATGAATTATGATATTTCGAACACACATAATGTCATTTCTTCTCAAAGTGCAATAACACATTAAACAATGATTCAAACATATTGTAATCTCAATAAAATATGAAATATGCAAGGAATCTTTTAACACATGCCACTAAGGCCTTAATGCATGGTAGTAGTGTTATTTTTCCAAGAGGAAAAAATATGTCAGTTTCTTTGATGAAAGTTAACAACAATTCTTATAGTTATTATTTTTACCATGGAACAAAACACAAACAATGAATCTAAAGTGAAATTCTTAGGGGAGGTGATTGTGTTACCACTTCAAGCTCTCTCCCACTACTGTGACAGTCGCCAACATTCCAAAGCCCTTTACCTCAACCGTTGCTTGAACTTCAATATTACACATGTTTTAGTTGTTGTTGTAGAATCAACTCCCTTGCAACTAATAATAATAAAAAAATAGGGAATATGAATAAAGAAAAACAATCAAATAAGCAAATGAAGACATATATGTCTGGAAGTTGGTTCTTGCATATTCACCCATAACGCAATGTGTGAGAAACTTCACAATAGGATTCAAGAAATATGTTCCTTTACAATAGGATAAAACACGGGTCTGATTTTTCTCAAATCAACTTATGCCTTCAAAATGAAAGGTACACATTTGCAGTGAAAAAAACATATCCTAGAACAAAACATATAATGAATAATCTACTTCAGAAAGTAGTATCAAATTATATGAAGGGTTCAACTTGCACAATACTATATCAGGTGTCGTAAAATACTAACTATTTTGATTTTAAGAAATATATTCTTAGAAAAATGGACATTTAAGATTGTCAAATAAAGATTCAAAATTAAAGACAAAAACTGGGCTATATGCCACATTAACTTTTAATGAATAACAGATGAAAAAGGCTCGGCTAGTTCTTTTATGAATTATGAAAGGCATTCTTAACAACTCCCAACACAAAAAAATTGGGGTGCAGATTTTTACAAATCAACACATATAAGAATCCTCTAACACCCAAGCTTAAGTTTCAAGGTGGAATAGACAAAACACACTCTTAATTGTCAAGAAATTATCCTTCTTCATACCTTTTAATCTTGATTAAGGCTTCAAAACACATCATACTCACTACAAGGCAGCAATCACATGTATCAAAAAATTGTTTAAGGTATATGTTTTTCAGGTTCTCATGTATCAAAGAACACTCCACCTTTTATTCAAGACAAAGAAGAAAACCAGTTCCTACATATAGCTAAAATAATCAAAGGTATAGCGTCGATTACAAGTAACTCTTCCAAAAAAAAAAGAGCAAATGGTTCAGCAAAAATTGTAAAAGCAACAACAGATATGATTAAAACAGCAGCAAAGACATCTGGTAAAAAAGCAAAACAAATCAGGGTATAACGATAAGGAAGAGCAAATAATTGGTAAGAATGAAGGGGTACTCATGAGTTTGTACATATAGAGATTGAAAGGATAATCATGGGTATAAACAAAGTCCACTTTTTACTTCAGATACAAACAAAAATGGGAACCAAACCTTCTACGATCGACATACGATCTATAACAACCTAAATCAAAAGTATGTCAATTAGGTCTATTGGATAGTTAAAAATCATTACTAAAAATTGATTCTATTATGCACCAAACAAAACTGAATAAATAAATCAAACAAAAACAGAATTGATTGGAAGGAACAAATGGCAATCAGAGAATACCATAATCTATCTTTTCTTTGATGAAATGACGATCAATCTCAATATGCTTTGTACGATCATGTTGATCAGGATTGTGAGCAATGCTTATAACGACCTTGTTGTCACAATACAATTTCAATGGAAGTTCTACCACTATCTGAAGTTCCTTCAAAACTCTAAGAATCTACATACCTTCACAAATTCCTTGAGTCATTGCTCTAAACTGAGCTTCAGCACTACTTCTTGCAACTACTCCTTGTTTTTTACATCTCCAAGTCACTAGGTTCCCCCACACATATGTGCAATAACATGAATTTGACTTTCTATCTGTAATAGACCCTGCCCAATTTGCATCAGTGAATATTGCCACATTTTTAACATCGATCTTCTTGAAGAATAAACCTTTTCGAGTTGCTTTCAAGTATCTCTAAGATTATGTGCACAACTTCAAGGTGTTCTTTATATAAACCATGCATGAACTAACTAACTATACTAACAGAGAAAGTAATGTTAGGAGTATTATGATTGTGTTAAGCATTGCAACATGAGCAAAGGTCTCTGAGTAGTCTAGGCCATAGGTCTGAGTAAATCCATTGACAACTAACCGAGCTTTGTATCTTTTGATTGATCCATCATAATTGTACTTTATTGTAAACAACCACTTACACCCCACAGTTCTTTTACCTTCCGGTAGAGTTGTGACACTCCAAGTTTTATTCTTTTCAAGAGCTTTCATCTCCTTAAAAACAACTTCCTTCCACTTTAGAATTTCTAGAGCTTCCTATACATTCTTTGGAATTTCGAAACTTGATAAATGTGAAGTAAAAGCGGCAAAACAGGGAGACAAGTTTGAATAAGATACAAAATTAGTCAAGGGGTGCCTAGTACATGACCTACTTGGCTTCCTAAAGGCTATGGGATCATCAAGGTCATTATATAGAGAATTAGGATCAAAAATAGGTTTACCTGTCTGAGCCGGTTGAGTTTCACTCGGTTCAGATTCTTGGTTGGGCTAAGGAATGAGGTCTTATACTACTTGATCATGATTCTTTCTTGTATAAATTTTTCCTTTCCAAGTTGGTTGTCCTTCCTCAAATCTTTTTTCTGTTTCATTACAAGGATCCTTATGTGGTGTGTTTTGAATAATTTCAAAAAAAATCATTTGTTTGATCTTTGATTTGATTTGTTGCCTTAGATTCAGTATGATCCTTACTCATAGAATGAGTAGTTTCATCTAATAAACATAGAAAAAAAAAGTAGCATACATTGGTACAAACATTTTCTTTGTATTGGGGTCAAAACATTTATAACCTTTATGACAAGATGAATAACCTATAAAAACACATTTGACTGCACGGGGTTCAAGTTTACCAAGATGTTTATGTTCATGAACAAAGATCGTACATCCTAATATTTTTAGTGGTAAATCATCTAGGATCGAAGCAATGAGAAAATATTTCAAGAAACTTTGCAAGGAAGTTTGAAATTTCAAAACACGGGATGACATACAATTTATTAAATGCGCAACTGTAAGGACAGCTTCACCCCATAAATATTTTGGGACATTGGTAGAGAAGAGTAATGCTCATGCCACCTCAAGAAGGTGTCAATTTTTCCTCTTTGTAGTTCCATTTTGTTGAGGTGAGTTAACACATGAACTTTGATGCACAATTCCATTTTCAAGAAAAAAATTTCCTATGACTTTGTTAAAATATTCAGCCCCGTTATCAGTTTTAAACACTTGTATTTGAGTGTTAAATTGTGTCTGCAACAATTTACAAAAGTTTTTAATTATCTGACCTACCTATGATTTTTCTTTTGACAAGTATACCCAACAAAGTCTAGTATGATCATCCGTAAAAGTTATAAACCATTTTTTGTTGGATAAAGTACTTGTTCGATTAGGCCCCCTAGACATCGCTATGAATAATTGAAAAAGGTTTTGAAGATTTATAAGTTTGAATTGGAAAGAGTTTAACCTCACACTGAAATGAAGATATATTTTTCCCTTCAAAAAGTTTTGGAAACAATGTCTTTAAATATTTAAAACTAGGGTGGCCCAACCTTAAATGGCATAACATAATGCCATCCTTATTATTTGAAACAAAAAAGATTTAATAGAAGAAGAACTTATTGGTCCAAATTGATGTCTGGTTTCTGGTTCATCTTCAAAGTAGTAGAGTCTACCACTCTGCTTAGCACTTCCAATTATCTGTCACGATATCAAATCCTGAAATACACAATGATTATCAAAGAATAAAGTTTGACAATTTTTGTTTTTGGTAAGCATACTAACAGATAACAAGTTGCAAGAGAAATTTGAGACATTTGGTACATCTTGGAAGGTTAATAGAGGAGACAAAACAATAGAACCTTTTCCTGCCACAGCTGAAAGAGAGCCATCGGAAACCTTAATTTTGAAATTTCCTGCACATGGTTTATATAAGGAAAATAAACTAGATTCTCCGGTCATGTGATCGGTGGCTCCAGAATCAACAATCCATTGATAAGTTACCTTTTTGGACTATAGAGGAGGTAGGTGTTTGTAGCTCAAGGAGTTCGTACAGTTTATCTGGATGTTCCTTAGTGAATGGAAATGCATTTGAGGAAGATTGTGGCGCTTGATCATAAGTTGCTTGGAGTGCACAAGTTGATGAGTTGAAAATTGCCTTACCCATCATCACCTTTCAATAACGCGGTTTACCCCATGCTCATAAATTATTGTGGCTTGATCTAATGGATAAGTTACAATCAACTAATTTCATAAACTCTGTAATATCTGTTGAGTTGCTTGATAAGAGCATTTACCCTAAATTATATGAATCTGTGACAAGTTTTATTATTCATGGTATGTGGTATCACATGTTCTGGATGCCCACCATAAATGGTGATTGAAATTTGGTGTTCCTCTTATGTTGCTTACAAACATTGATGCATCGCCTGGACTTTGGAATGGTACATGGTTGGCAATTGTTTCGTTGGGAAAAATGTTCTTTGTGCCATGTTGTTAATGGATCTCAGTGGTGAAAGGGTGTATATCACTCGGATAAATTTAATTCCCTCATAAGTTTTGTTGCTTAGTTGTGTGTTGTATTCTTGGTTTTTGTTATTTTAGTAGTCCGGACATGTTGAAACTAATATGAATATTGTTGATTTTGATTCATACCTAATTCATCTAAACACTTTGATATTGTAATACTTTGTGTTGTTGTGGTAAACCTTTGTGTTTTTTTTTTATTTTTATTTTTATAAAAAATGTGTTGTATTGTTTATTAATTCTTGCCACTTTTTTATAAACCCGTATTCGATAAACACTTTAAAGTTGTATCGCTTTACGTTAATTAATTATTGTCAATCTAACCATGCAACATACGGACAACTCACTAGTAACTTAGACAAAAAGAGGGACATATATTAATTTCTTAACAAATTCGAAGTCCAACATTAAACGTACACAAAAACTTTAAAGACAAAACTATAGTACATTTGGGTGGAAACGATAATTAAACAACATCAAGATTAATAAAACGTAGTACATAAAATGCTCTTAATTATTTCTCTTTGTTTTCCCTCATCAACTTCCATTGACTTTCTTACAATCAATTCTGATTTCTCCTTGAGTTCCCGTTAAGGGGCTAATATTACCCATATTGATCATTGATTGAGCAAATTGGTTAAAAAATGCTGTTTGGTTGTTGGCAAAGTTGTTAACAATTGAGATGGTGGAAGAACCATTTGTAGAAAAAAGGTGTTGGTCCGTTTGGAGAAGACCCATTTTGGTAAGAAGATTGGTGAAGTAGTTGTTGTCGAATGTGTCTTGAGTTGATGGGTCCAAGTTGTTCAAAGTAGATCCGTTCCCATTTTGGGGACAATTTTGTTGAAGTGTTGCTAAATAGGTTGTGTTTAGGGTTGGGTCTGGGCTTCCAGTGCCACTGAAGTTGAATAGTCTTTGGGAGAAAAATTGGCATTGAGCACGTCCAAATGTGTGTGCACCTACAAATTCCATCCATTTCAATTAATCATTAATTTATTTGTGTACTCTTCAAGTAAGAGACTTGGTATGTATTAGAACTAGTCAACTAGGTACTATTATATAATTTTTGATATGTTTCACCAAAAACAAATTGACGACATTTTCTTTTATACAATCATTTGTCCTTACTTATAGTCATAAAAATATCACTTTTTCTGTTTATGAAAATTACATATACTATTTCTTAATCAAAGTTTTGAAAGCGAGGTCAGAAAAAAAACAAGTAGTAATCATCATTAGTCAAAATATAATAAAAATGAACCGAAATTACAAAACAATGCATGTGCACTAACATACTTTTTAAGACATGTTCTATTGTACGTAAAAAAACCACATGCTTTACTATTAGATGGAAATAATATAAGAAGCACGCACACTTATCGGATTAGGCGTGTCTTGGTGTCAGATATTCGATGTGTTCGATACCGACACAACATCGACACATATAATTACACTGAATTATATAATTTTTCAAATTATTAGCGGTATCAACGTGTCAGTATTCATGTCGTGTTCGACGTTCGTGTCTGTGTCCGTGTTCGTGCTTCATATTAAAGTGAATTTCATCAAATCATGAGTCAATGGGTTAACCATGTCTAAATTTCAATTGACAGGCTCTACTAAAAAAATTGAGTATATCACCAATTTCAAAAATATTTAATATAGAGTTAACCATTTTAGTTCCTAAATTACAATGATTTAAAGTCTAAATCTTCTTGAACAATTGTAAGTAAAGTAATAATTGCTCCATTCAAAGAGACTAATGTGATGGACATTTATTTATTGATATAATTTTAAAATCTCATGGATCAAAATATTGTCTGATCTACAATTTAAAGATTAAATAGATAAAGTTACTATTCTATATCATATATTTTTACCTGACAATGCAACCATATCAGTAGTGTCAAGGTTAACTGCAGAGAATTTAGATGTAACATTGGCTAGGGTGTCAAATGGAGAGGGAATGGAGCTATTCGCACCACCTTGATTTGCTGTTAAACCATCTCTTCTTCCAAGTAGTACATTCCATGAAGGACCCCCTGACTGCAAAATTTTACTCTTAATTAAATGTCATATAACTCCAAATAATTAACATATAGTTCGAAAAAAAATAGTTTCAAAGTAATTACCAAGGACACAGAAGATTCGGCTGCAAGGGCAAGAATATCAGCGCAAGATACAACGCCAGAACATGAACTTTCAAGAGAGCTTTTGATGGTGTCAACCACACCAAATCCACGAATGGAATTAACATTTGGAGCTGCATTTTTCTCGCTTTGTGTGATATTTCCACCTTGGTCTAACAAAATCGACGCGTCACACCCCTAACGAACGAATAAGATTTATTAATTAGTCCGCTAAATAAATAAAAATATAAGAAGGATATTCATGAAGAAAATAAAATAAAAATAAAATGGTGTTTGATGAAATTTACATTGACAAAGCAATCATGAAAATGAAGACGAGTTAAGCTTGCACCAATTCGTGAATCAGATTGTAGAGCTTGTTGAACAGCATTTCTCACAATGGATGACACATTAGGGCATGTGTTAGAATAGAAAGTTGCATTCAATTGTCCATTAGAAGGACAAAGAAGGATTAACGAAAAGAAAATGATAGCCTGTATAGTTGAAGAAAGCATTATTGATTTTAGTATTTATTTACTTAAAGGTATTAATATTATTTGCTTAGTGATTCATATCAAGGTGATATATGCACATATTTATAGATAATGAAAGCGCGTCAATCATTTTTATTACTTTAAGAACTTTCTTTAGGATAAATTATTCACAAGTTATTACCTAATACAATGTCAAAGATGTAGCAAGGTTCATAACATGTAGTGGGTATAGTTTGTCTCTAGGACAAAAAATGAAAATCATAGAAATCGACACTTCACTGTCTAGTAGTTGAAGGTCGACATATCCTAATAAGTTAGGAAAATGTTTGTTAGATACCACAATTAAGAGATAGATATATGAGAGGCTGGTGTTTTAGAAGTGATAGATACATGATAATAAGATAGAAATAGATAGATATAAAGAAAATGATGTGTTGAATGGATGTAAGAAAATTGAAGGGTGTTCATATATTATAATTGTTTTTTTTTAGGAAAAATATATTTGGGGAATACGTTAATATACCAAATATACATGCAAATGTTAACATCTTTCCGTAAAACATTTGTTAATGAACTTAAATATAGAAAATTGTATTAGAAATTGCATTTTTTTTAACTAAGTATCCAAATTCATTTATGAAAAAATAAAAATAAAAATGTGGGGGACATAAACCTAACCATGTAAAATAAAAAAGACAAGAAAAATAAAAAGAAAATTGAAATAATCCTCACATACGGATGCATTTCAATTTCTTGAAAAGTTCAAATATCAGTTTTTCAAAACAAAATTTCAACTTAAGAAGTGTTCTAGGATGTCAAGTTACCAAGACCTTTCATCTTAATTAATAAGGTTATCCCCTGTAATATAAGTCATTTCCGGTTTTCCTCCCTGTAAAATTTATTGTTTGGTTTACCCCTTATAAAAAAAATTTGTTTTGATTTACCCCCTAATAGGCCAAACAAAAACCATTTTTATTTTTGTTTTCTAAGAAATTTTCGTTTTTGTTTGGCCTATTAGGGGGTAAATCAAAACAAATTTGTTTTACAGGGGGTAGATCAAAAAAAAAAATTACAGGGAGGAAAACCGAAAATGACCTATATTGCAAGGGGTAAAGACCTATTAACCATTTCAAAACATTAGCAACCTAAATTCTTGGAAATCAAAATGTAAGCCTTTCAATTTATATATCTTTCCGAAAAGTTGGGGAATTTTTGTCAATCTTCAAATCAGGACCCATTTTTTTAATGGAATATAATTTTCAAACACCCAAAACCTATCTACTACTAGAGAGATGAAATCAAAGAGAGTAGAAAAAGCAAATGTGTACAAATTTAATTGCTCTTTTTTAATAACAAAGATATATTGAAAATAAAGAAAAATAATAATATCCCTCTAGTAAGACAAACTGCCAGGGTGGACTACAAGATTGACCAATAAATTAAGAAACGAGGGAATTTGTTTTAAACACATATGGAGCTAGTAGAAGTGATCAATAGGTTTAATTAAAGGCTTGACAGTAACTGGTTTGGTGGTTTTTCAAAATACTTAAGGGAAGTCTAATCAGGGCGGATTCAGAAACTATAGTTTGGTGTGGCTGAAAGAAGAAAATAAACTAGTAACTAAATTATACTAAATATAAAAAATAACAATTGTTTGTCACAAGAAAGCACAAGAAAATTAAGAAATAATATGTCATTGAAAAACTCGGACTTTTGTCAAATATTTTCTTTATTCACACCCGCATAAAACAAAATTATGAAAATAAAGTTTAATTGCAATGTGAGAAAATTTTGCATCAAGTCTACATTATAATTATAATGTCAAACAAAATTTTAATATAAATATATATTTATGGTTATCTTCTTATTTTTATTTTTTTTTGACAGATTATCTTCTTATTGTATCTTTGGCTGATAATACTATATGTATTAATCATGCGAATTTGTGACATATTAAGCACTACAACGATGTGGTTATGCATACACAAACCACCCTTATGGTTTATGTTTCCCTGCAACACAAAAGAAGGTGAAATATTAACGACATGTATCGTATACTGGGGCCTTGTATATAAAAAAGAAAAAAAGGTAATATTCTTATATGGCTATAGTCACACTAAGCCATATAGTAGATCCACTCCTAAGTGTAATGCTTATATCGGCGAGTTGTGAAAAGTTTTGAGGGTTTGAGTTTTACTTAAGACTTGTTTTTGAAAGTGGAGCTTCATGTAGACTTAAAAGTAGTTGTGAATATTCTGATGAGTAGCGATAAGGTTGGTATTGTGGCTAGGTGGAGACTTGTAAAAAAAATTGTTGCTTGCTATCTTTTGGAGAAGCTCAAGCAAATACTGGGTGTCATCATGAGACTGTATTGATGATTTATGAGCATTGTTCTGCTAATCTTAGTTTCAAGACCATCTCAACCAATGTTAGTATCTAAGGTAAATTCTAAGAATTGGGTCTTTTTAAAAGAATATTTTACTGATTTTTTTTTGGGGCATTTTGAGATGAAAATCGTTTGTTAAATTTTCATAATGGATTTTATTTAACAATTCTTTTTCAATAGATAATATAGCTAACCCATTTAATCATTAATGAGACATTGTTGATCTTATATAAGATTTATTAATTTTAATTTAAAAAACATTGTTCATAGAAGCAACAATTTTGTTAACATTATTCTATAATACGTTGAAAAAGAATCGATTATTTTTACATAATTAAAAATGTCAATTGATGTATTATTTTCTACTTGTATATAAGGAGTGTGAATAAAAAATTAATACTTTCATGAAAACAACAAACATAAAGAAAAATAAGGCTACTATCTCATTTTTAGTAAAGAACTAAATAGGGCAGTTTCAACAATTAGACCAATAATGTCCATGCTTTAGCAATTAGCTCCCCAATTTTTATTTTTTTAACTTATTTATTTATATACCTTAATTTTGAAGAGAGTTTTTTATTTTTTAGCCCGGATTCGAACATGGACCTTACATATATTATACATTGTCCTTACCAACTGAGTTAAGCTTATCGGAACTGAAGAGAGTTAAAATATCGCCAATCATTTGTCAAAAATAAAAAAAATATCTCCAATCATTGCTTACCGACGTTCGACGCGGCATTTCTTCTTAGTTCCTTTGGTCAATATTTAGCTGCTTGTCCAATGGAACAATTCTAATTTAGCATGGCATCTCAATCAAGAATTGTCTTCTTATGATATTAAGTCAACTCATCTAGAAACAAGAAAGATTCTCTGGGCCCAGAAAAGGTTACAAAAACTACAAATGATCTACATATTCCTCAGTAGTTCTCTAAGATATATAATTTTTTATTCAAAGTTTGTAAATATAATCATGGTATTACATCAAAGTCTTTGTCACTTTAACAAGTAAACTTTTAAGTATTGCTTAATTGCATAGTCACTACGTAGAAAAAGTTACAGATTGAAAAAATCTTTAGGTCTCCGCAATCATGGGAGAGCTCGTAATTTTCGGGTCATCCTCCATGCAGGTTGTAAACAAAATTTTCAAGATCTGGGTTACTTAACGAATTAAGATTAATTATTTTTTGTTTACTCTAACCCTATTATGGTTTAGGAATTCCCACTCCCCCACCCCATCCAACTTTGCTAATTTAAGAATTTGTATATAAATAAATAAATACATAAATAAATGTTTTGACCAATTGAGTTTTATTAAAGAGTAAATTACACTCCTCTCCCCTCAAATATGTTTGAATTACACTCCCCTCCCCTCTTATGTTAAAATATACACTCCCCTCCATTGAAAAGTAAAATTTATACTCCCCTCCCTTATAAGATACTTGAATTACAACTCACTCTCTTAATAATTAAATATGCAATACACTTTAATCTATTTTAATATAAATAAATATTTTTATGATATATATTAATTTTGAACCACCATTTAAGAAAAATTAATTCATTTCTTTATAATTTAAATGTCAATGGTAATTAAATTTAAATATTTTGCTATTGATTTTATAATTTAGAGTATAAAATTAACTTTTAAATAACCATGTTTTATTGTCTTTAGTAATTTTTCACATATTTTAATTTTATTTTGGGGTGTTTCATAGTTTATAATAGGGTTTAAAACTACATGTTAATGAAATTGTGAATAAAAAATAGCGAAAAATATGTATTCAATTTTTTATTATATTAAAATAGACCCGCAATATTATTTTTTTCGAAGTGTGTTAGTTTTTTTTTTGCTAGATTATTAGAAATAAAATAAAAAATATTGAGGGAGTAAAGTGTAGATTTTAACATAAGAGAGGAGGGTAATGTAATTCAAGCTTCTCTCATAGGAGGGGAGTGAAAAGTTTTCTAATATGTTTTGAATAAGAGGGTAGGGGCGTGTATATTTTAACATAAGAGGGGAGGGGAGTGTAATTCAAGCATCTTTGAGAGGAGGAGAGTGTAATTTACTCTTCATTAAATTAGGTATTTTAATGGCTCACAAGGAGTAAAATGAATAAACGTACATAGATGAGTAATTTGGCTCACTATCGTCAATATTTTTGAAGATCCTTACTCAAACCAACCACTGCCTTGCGCCTTGGGCTATGACAAGAATATTATATTCGACAAATGTTAAAGTGTGGTCTTAGGACATAAGTTAAGGAAACAAAAATAAATAAAAAATTGTTAAAAAGTGGTGAATTTAACTTTTTAAAAGTTGTAACTTCCAATACAAACCTGTTACTTTTGTTTGTTTTTTTTAAACAAGGAGGACACAACAAGGAGCTGCAGTCCTCTAAGATATACCATTAAAAGGAAAAGAAGCATACAAATAAAGAGGGATTATGTCAAAACCCTCAAAAGTAAACAAATCTAAAGTCAGGCATACCAAGCTTGTTATGGACAAAAATGCCTAGATAAAGCTTATGGATTTGAGTCCCAAGCATACAAACCATGAAAGAACAAACTAATGTTTGCAAGGGAGTCTGCACAGTGGTTTCCCTATTTGAAAATACGAGTCACAATGAAATTCATACTAGAAAACAGTTTTTGCGGTTGAACCATTTATTCACTAGCTTTGAATCAGTTTCCAACCAAAAGTTTAACCAATTTATATGATAAGTTGTTTGGCTCTCATTGAATAAATAAGCTCAGCTTGAAAGGCAAAAATTTATCATGGTTTTCAGCAAGACAAAGCAGACAACTAGCTTCACTATTTCTGAAAATGACTCCTCAAGCAAATGATGATAAAGTATATGAGCATCCATCTCTATTTCCTTTTAGAAAATTGTTGTTCACACATATTGTTTGCCTGAAACACACCAGTAAAATACCGAAATACCCCTTCAATAATTAACTGCCGCGGAAGTTAACCGACTGTAGTTAACTGCTGAAATCCAATTATATCCATCGGTACTTAAGTGCCGATCACATTTTTATGTCTTAAATGCAAATCTTCGGTTGCTCAAAGAGGATAGTCAACACTCGGTACCAATTTTAACACAAGGAAGAGGATCAACGCATTAATGGTGATAAAATATTTTTAAAGGAGCCATATCTTCCTCATTAAGGAGTAATATTTTTGTCATTGATGGTGCAATATTTTTGCAAATAAAATGATCAGAATCTGATGACACTAGGTCATACATTACTTTTAGCTCAGTTTTTATGTAATTTTAGTTAAGTTCAGGTATTTTTGCATAAGTTAGAAGCTACAAAAGAACAAATTTGATACTTGAAGGAAGCAGGAAATCGTGCTCCGATTCCTAGCATCGTAGTCCGATCTGTGGTCCAATTTTGAAGCTTTTGCTACGTAAAATATCGGGCTACGATGGAAGCCCATCGTGCTCTGATTTTGAGGAGTGTGTGATCAGATGTTGGAAGTTAATGAGCAATCGTGCTTCGATTTTGGTGAACACATTTTTTTATTATAAAAGCCAAGTTGTTTTCTGATAGAGGGGTTCAAAATTTTGGAGAGAATAACTGACTTTTGGAGCTGGATCACTGAGCAGAAGGTGGAAGACCATCAAAACTCATAGTCGGTTATCAATTTCATGTAATGAATTCTTATTTATCATTAGTTATTTGTGTTTTAGCCAAGAGTAGCTAAATCCTTTGTGATTAGGTCAAGAGATGATTCTGTACTAGCTCATACTTATGTAACCTGAAACTCTTATTGTTTTATGAATGTCAATCTAGTTTATTCAGTATAAATCATTCTTCACGCCTTTATTATTTTGACCCAATATAATTGATTCAAGAGATTATATGACTATTGACAGTAGCGTGTAACTCAGACATATTTATGATGTTCAATCTAACGGACAATCTAGGGATAAAGC
>Ga0315914_1006110_pt1 | contig 17217 bp, 11 predicted proteins | sample MpolenodulesMG_FD_203920 | JGI IMG/M metagenome (GOLD analysis project Ga0315914, IMG submission 203920) | Medicago polymorpha root nodule microbial communities from Los Angeles, California, United States - elongated nodules | ecosystem: Host-associated > Plants > Roots > Nodule | place: USA...
TATTTGCAAAGAAACATGGAGATCATTACTTGGCCTCTAACACTAGCTCTTTGTTAGCTAATCATATTGTAAAACGTCATTTCAACAATCTATCCCATTCCCAAGTAAAGCACCATGTTCATAATTTCAGATGTCAAACCATAATTAGTATGATTAATAATTGTTGAATCCCCACAACTACTGCATGCACTATCTAATATCTCTATGTTGGACCATGTAGTAGCACACTAGTGTGGTGCCATGCAAAAGATGCTTTTGTTTCGTTTAAGCATTCTTGAATCATTGTGTGTGCATTACTTCTAGATCATATCTCAATTCACAAGCAAAACTAACTTTTATCATGAAAAAGGAAACAAAAAGAAACACACACACACACAATATTAGGTACCAACTTCTAGTATATAAGTGATCAAGCTTATACCATATCACCAACATAACACAAAACTTGTAAACATGAAAAATCATCTTTTGTTCTTATGCATTTTCTTTTCATTTTTTACTCTTCCAATTACTAGTCAAAAACATGCATGTGACAAAGGCTCTCCTAAAACTAGCAACTTTCCATTTTGCAACACTTCACTATCTTATGAAACCAGAGCCAAGGACTTAGTGTCACGCTTAACACTTCAAGAAAAAGCACAACAACTAGTAAACCCTTCTACCGGCATTTCAAGGCTTGGTGTTCCTGCTTATGAATGGTGGTCAGAGGCACTTCATGGTGTCTCTAATGTAGGACCAGGGACGCGTTTCGATAGCAGGGTACCTGGTGCTACTAGCTTTCCAGCAGTGATACTATCAGCTGCTAGTTTTAATGAAACATTATGGTACAAAATGGGACAAGTTGTGTCAAATGAAGCTAGAGCTATGTACAATGTGGATTTGGCTGGTTTGACATTTTGGAGCCCTAATGTGAATGTTTTTCGCGATCCGAGGTGGGGGCGTGGACAAGAAACTCCAGGGGAAGATCCTATGGTTGTTTCTAGATATGCTGTGAATTATGTTCGTGGACTACAAGAAGTTGATGATAAAGGAAGTGCTAAGGGTGATAGGCTTAAGGTTTCTAGCTGTTGTAAGCATTATACTGCTTACGATGTTGATAATTGGAAAGGCGTTGATCGGTTCCATTTTGATGCTAAGGTAATAAAGATAACAAAATTAGACTATGAAATTTAATATGCTGCCAAAAATGCATAAGCAATTGGATCATGATGACAGAATAATTTAATGACTATCACCGAACGTGTTAAATATTTTTACAACTGCATCCAATCATATATCACCATGTAGATATTTACGGAGATTTTCGCAGGTGACAAAGCAAGACTTGGAGGATACTTATCAGCCTCCATTTAAGAGCTGTGTGTTGGAGGGACATGTTAGCAGTGTCATGTGCTCATATAATAGGGTGAATGGAATTCCTACATGTGCTGATCCAGACCTTCTCCAAGGTGTAATCAGAGGCCAGTGGGGTCTAGATGGGTTTGTCTCTATCCCTAACCAATCATTTAATTCTTTTCCTTACATGTCAAGCTAACTTAAACACTAAAGCAATTTATACCTTTATACCTGTGATAGCTATGATAAACTACATACTATCTTAGTCCCTAATATAGGATTTGGTTGACTAAATTAGTAGAATTGGGAAAATTGGTATAGCAGTATGAAATTTGTTAAGAATTAGTAGTATTGTTTTACAGGAAAGACAGCTAATTTATCTTTCTATCATAGTATTTATTACAGGTTGTAGAAAATGGATGTAACGTAATTAAGTTGATAAAAAAAATAATTAACGCAGTTGAAAATTTGAAACAGTGTCTTATAAAAAGGGACAAGGAAAAATCTCAACAGAATCTTATATTTAGAGACAGATATCTTATACTTTTTTGTACAGATATATTGTTTCAGACTGTGATTCAGTGGAAGTTTATTACGACTCAATTCATTACACAAAAACTCCTGAAGATGCGGTGGCTCTTGCACTGAAAGCAGGTAATCAAGTAGAACTGAAGTTGAAACTGCAAAAAACTTCTACAATTTTCTGACTGGGAAGAAATAAAGTTATGACTAGTTTTGGATTATTAAATGGTATGGTCTCATATATCATGCAGGTTTAAACATGAACTGCGGTAACTTTCTTAAAAAGTACACTACAAATGCTGTAAACTTGAAGAAAGTAGATGTATCTATTGTAGACCAAGCCTTGGTATACAACTACATAGTCCTAATGAGACTTGGCTTCTTTGAAAACCCAAAGTCACTTCCATTTGCAAACCTTGGACCATCTGATGTATGCACTAAAGAAAATCAGCAACTGGCTCTAGAAGCTGCAAAGCAAGGAATAGTTTTGCTTGAAAACAACAAAAGAGCTCTTCCTTTATTAAAAACTAAGATAAAAAATTTGGCTGTGATTGGACCAAATGCAAATGCCACCACTGTTATGATTAGTAACTATGCCGGCATACCATGCCGCTATTCAAGCCCTTTACAAGGACTACAGAAGTACATTTCTTCGGTAACTTACGCGCGTGGTTGCAGTGATGTTAAATGCAGTAATCAGAACCTTTTTGCAGCAGCAGTTAAGGATGCAGCCTCTGCTGATGCAGTGGTGTTGGTTGTTGGATTGGACCAATCTATAGAAGCAGAAGGGCTGGATAGAGTTAACTTGACATTGCCTGGATTTCAAGAGAAGCTGGTGAAAGATGTGGCTGCTGCTACCAAAGGAACATTGATTCTAGTCATAATGGCAGCAGGTCCAATTGATATTTCTTTCACTAAAAGTGTAAGCAACATAGGAGGAATATTATGGGTAGGTTATCCTGGTCAAGATGGAGGAAATGCCATAGCACAAGTAATATTTGGAGACTATAACCCAGGTATAGCTTTCTATTAAACTATTAAAATATCTACATTCATCTTTACATACTTTGTTACCTAGTACTGTTAAAAAAAACATTAATTGATCTATTGACTAAACTGAAAAAAATGAAGTGTGCCTAATAGTTCACAAACTTAACTAAACCAATCCGGTTTGCTTTGGTTCAGTTTGTGAACCATTCGTCATAGTTTGGTTTTTTTTTAACCAACTCTAATATTCAATCTGGTTTGGTTTTTGATATTTTTTCTACAATCCTAATTATCAATTAATAATAGCAATTTGACTCACTTTGATTCATAAAGAATCAGTTTGGTTTGAAAAAGTATAATTCGGTTTTATGTAAAGGTAGTTTGGAAATACAGAACCAGTGAACAAACCTTCATACTGGTTCGGGACAACAATTAACGGTTTGGGATGACAATTAACAGTTTGGTTCAATTTTACCTTATAGGTGGTAGGTCCCCGTTTACATGGTATCCACAATCATATGTCGATCAAGTTCCAATGACAGACATGAACATGAGAGCCAATAGCAGTAGAAATTTCCCTGGAAGAACATACAGGTTTTACAATGGGAAATCCCTCTATGAATTTGGCTATGGATTAAGCTACTCCACATTCTCCACCCACATTGCATCTGCTCCTTCCACCATAATGATCCAGAAAAACACATCCATTTCTAAACCACTTAATAATATCTTCCTTGATGATCAAGCAATTGATATTTCCACCATAAGTTGTTTGAATTTGACATTTTCGCTAGTGATTGGTGTGAAGAACAATGGACCTTTTGATGGATCTCATGTGGTGTTAGTGTTTCGGGAGCCACCAAGTTCAGAGGTGGTGAGTGGTGTTCCATTGAAACAATTGATAGGATTTGAAAGAGCACAAGTTAAGGTTGGGAAGACAGAGTTTGTGACAGTAAAAATTGATATATGCAAAATGCTAAGTAATGTTGATAGTGATGGTAAAAGAAAGTTGGTGATTGGACAGCACACTATTCTGGTTGGAGCTTCTAGTGAAAAACAAGTTACACACCACATTGATATTACAAATGGAGAAGAATTTATCTCTGAGTGAATTTAACTAGTAAACTATGCTAGATTTTATAACCATAACTATAGTATATTGGTATCCACTAGCTACTGTTATCATGTAGCAGTAAAATAAAGTTGTTTCTGGAGGTGATGAGTATGGTGGTAACATTACTATGTGGTAGTGTAAGGGCCCTACTATGTAAGGCTGTAACTGATTTTAAACTAATATATGTATTTATAGAAAAATGAATGTTAAAATTTATAATTTTCTATACCTTAGGGACTAATTATCATATTTACGCAGTTTAGAGAATATATAAACCGAAGAGAGTGATAGTTTTATAGAATAAATTGATGATTTATTCGCAACGAGTCAGTATTCTCGTGCTAAACTTTGACCGTGAGGGGAATAACTGAGACCATGATACAATTTCCTTTCCCTTTGGTCATCAAAGTTAAAAAATTAGAAATTTATCTTGGATTTTTATACTGCTATCTTTCAGGTAATTTTAAAATTAAACAATACAAGGAATTTGATAAAATAACAAAAGAACATCATAGAATAAAAGATATATAGCTCCTCTAAAAAAAATGAATAAAAGATATAGCTCCCATATCTCTACTAATAATGCACATAAAACAATTGTTCAGTTTATGTAATCATGGCTCCCATGACAAAGATTTGTATTCAGCAAGTTGTGAGTTCAAACTCTCAAGACTAATTCTTTAAGGTTTAAGTAAATATAATTACTTTTGTAAGTGCTAGCTAGCTTAATGAACGTGGATTGGAGTAATTCATATAAGCAATATACTTATATAAATCTTGTAAAATTAAGAAGTTTGTGGTGGTGCAGTGGATACGTGGCTATGAAGTTTGTTGCTGGACTGAACTAGCTTGCTTCATGTCATCATCATATGATGTTGACTATTATTATATTTGATTTGATCTGTTCAGCAATATCATATAGTTGTTAATGTACGCGCAATATCAAAGCCGTCATAACTTTACATTCAAAACTCTATCCAATATCCATATATGCGAGCTATCAAAAGCAAATTGCATTTCCATTTCCAAATTCCAACTACCCTGAGAATATTCAAACACACTCCCTCCAAAAGTCAAAGGTACTTTCCTTTTCTGAGAAGCAAAAATGTATTGGAAACAACCGCGCATATCAACTTTATGTATTTATATATATTTAACAAATACTAATAATGATATTAATAACGGTTATATTTTGTCAAAATAGACTCATGAAAGGATATGAATGGAATATTTTGCGTTGACCCTTGAAAATCTTTCATGGCACTCCAGCAATATAAATATGTCCTCCTTTACAACTTCATGTCATACAAAAAACCACATTTTACTTCAAGGCTTTCAATAATCATAGTCAAAGGTTGTGTTCGTGAAAGAAAGAAAGAGAAACAATGGAAGGTTTGATTCCATATCTTATCCATGCCATCAAGAAGCAGAAACCTCATCACCACAGCTTCAACAGGAGCTTTTCTCATTCTGGGAGCGTAAATCGTAGCTACCACATGTTATTGGAATCTGACTCATTAACAGGATCCTCTCACAGAAGAACCAGGTCTGATTTTCAGCAACCCACAACTGAGTTCTCAGAGCACAGATTTGATGTTGATGGAAGTTTGGTTAGCCCCAGAGGCATCACTATGTCAGCTCTGCCTCCTGCTGCTACTTCTTATGCTACCCAACCACCCTCAAAGAATTTCAACAACATTCGCAAACACAAATGATATATAACATCATAGGGGGTGTTCAACTTTTCATATTTTCAAAAGAAAAAAAAAAACTTTTGGGACTTGTAGATTTTGATTTTGTATTTCTTTCTCTTCTCAGGTTTGATTCATTTGATTAAGATGATGGGTAAATCTCATTTGTTTATTTGTGTATAGTCTATACTTCTGATCCTGTAACTTGTAAGTTTATCTCTACACTAGAGGATTAACTGTAATGAATACAATCTTTTGTGTGCTACAATGAAGGGTAAAAGATTTGAAGAGAAATAATTATCTTTCCTTTATTTATTCAAAAGGTTCACTTCTTCCAACATACGTCAACTACTTCAAATACAACTATAGTTGCTTCATTATTTTAATTTTAATTTTTTTTTTTTACAAAAGTTGCTTCATTATTTTAATTATTAGGAATTTTCGTTATAACATTCTAGCTCATTAAAAAAAATCATCAATACTACTTCAAAAATAAAAACGCTTTAAAAAACATTTGGTTATTTTTTCATACATACTTGTACACTAGATTGCTGTTCAAAAAAAAACTTGTACACTAGATTATTTAAAATTTTTGGTAAAAAGAGCGTGTTCATAAGAACAAAAATTGAGAGGAACTCTACATCACCTTATGTTTATATTATAACATTTCATACATACTTGTACATAAGATTATCCATAAGATTTGGTGAAAAGAGCTTATTTATAAGGAGAAAAAAGAAAGAAAAAAAAGAGAAAATCTACGTTTCCACTATTATGTTTATATTATGATGATGTTAACACTTCGGTAATATATTCTTGGTCATATATATAATTCATTTAAGATAAGTTTACTCAAAAAAAAAAAAAAAAATTAAATGTTTATCCATAAAACCAACTTTCTCATTTTGTGTTCTAATACATTCTTACACTCTTATGTGTTGTGTGGTTTTACACCTAATTTACGATAAAAAGTAAGAGAGAATACTTCGAATTTCGATGCATGCAGAAGATTGTTTAAAAAAAGTATTTATTCAGGAACATGTAAAATGGTTATCGTAGAAAGGTTTAGTAAAAAAAATAATAATAAAAGACGTTCCAGTTCAGAGACATGTAAATCTAGAACAAGAGAAAGATGAACTGCCGATGGGTCCCCTGTTGATGAGGGAAAAAAGAACATAGGAATTAACAGTCATTACTCTAGAAATTGTCCATATATACTAAAAAATGTAGATAGTTTAGGAAAGCATAGTAAACCAAGCTTTGCAGTTGCAACTTGCATATTGAATGATCCCCGGTTGTCATTAGGGATAACCCTGTTAACCTATTTGCAAAAATTGACAGCCAGAGCTCAACAGACCCAATTGCTATGTTGAATTTAGCTACGACTTGATATCATAATGAACGATTTGGCAGCTCAAGTGTAACACATGCAGCTCAAGTGTAACACATGCCATAAAACTAAAACATGTAAAGCAGAGAGATATAAGGAAATCATGAAAATTGGTAATCTCTGGAAATTGTCCCACATGCCACATGTTGAAATAAGATTTCTGAAAACAGCCATAACAAGCTTACCAAATATTGGCTACAGTTTGAAATTATGAGGCCAAGAGTGCTTCCAGCTTTGCAATCTGATCATCCTCATTCTTTGGAATAGCATCTTTGTTAACCTCTTGATACAAATCATGTTTCCACTTCTCTGTTTGAGTCTTAATAGGATGATTATCTTGTCTTCCATTAAATTTGTCTCTTCCTCTGTAATTGCTATTGCCTCCACTTTCCCCATACCTTACTCTTGATGAAAATCCATCCTTCCTAGGTTCTCGCTTGTTGGGTTCCCTGTCCTCTGCAATTCGCTTCTCAGGTCTATCTAGATGGTTAGGGTTGCTGCTTCTTTCCTCCTTCCTTTCCTTCCTTTCTGGAGGGTGGCTAGTATGGCTTGACTTTACTGTCACTGTCGCAGCTGGATTAGCCTCTCTTGAATCCTCCACTGGGATCTTCTTCTCCCTAAATGCTGGCCTTTTCCTCACAGAAGGTGTTGGATCATCTTTCCTTTCTCGAAAACTGTCTCTTCTCTGAAAATTACCATCCAGTTTAGCCAGTGATTTCTCATCTCTTTGCTCTCTGCTTTGACCTGTCTCCAACCTTGTGTTATTCTCCTTACTTTGAGCATATACTTTTTCTGCTTGGAATCGAAGAATTTTGGGCTTCAGTATATCGAGTAAATCTCCAAACCATCCATATACAATAAAGCCAAAAGAAAATAATATATATGTCCAATATAAAATTAAGGAAACTCACCATCAGCTTCCCTTTGACCAGTGCTTCGACCAACCTGCACAGTATTGCCCCGTTCATGATGCTGTTAAAACATGCATTGGAAAGCATGGGGCTGAATAAGAATCCCACGCCCCAGAAAAATAGTTTGCATACACTGAATAACATCTATAGCATATAAAAAGGGATTTTATATCTGTAATTAAAAAATGAATTTCCAAGTTATCTTCAATGTCCATTAAGATGTTTTCTTTCCAATACTGTTTATATAAAGGTATTTGATGATAAACACTGACCTACTTATAAATCAAGGGGCAAAGGAATAAAACCAATCTCAACATATGGTGAAGGATTTGAGCTTTGTCATCTGTATAGATTATTCATACAATATTTTACTGTCAAAACAAATTCCAGTTGTCTTTTATTAACATTTATGGTTTGTATTTCACCCAATACAACAATATATACAGCAATCCTAGTAATCTCGAATAAGTAACTTGCCACCCACCACATGTTGTAGTAGTTAACATCGAGAAAATGGAAATGGTGTAGGATTTGCATTATGATTAAGGTTATAAAATTGCTCGCAACTTGTACCAGGCAGTTAACAGCCAAAGCAAACGGTAACGAATGGTGTACAATGTTCTTCTCCCAGTTTCCTCCCAACGTATCTATTGTTTACCAGCTTGTAGCTAGCTGCGAGCTGACCAATTGTATGCAGCCCAAGGATATACAATACACTAACTGTGAACCCAAGTTAACTACTTGATTTAGAGCTAAAGGTTTAATAATGATTGAGTTATGTTTTTGTGCAATGCTAATGCACATGCAACTCTTTGAGTTATGTTTGTGAATAGAGAAATCATTTATTTTAAAACAAAGGAGACTAAAGATATTTTTTTCCTTTTCCAACAATGTTATCAACCCCACATAGCGAAATGCCAACTATTTTGAAATATTTATATATATATATATATATATATATATATACACACACACACACACACACATAACATAAAAACTCGACATCTAGCTGTGACATTATCTAGTGAGAGGGTGAAAAATGACAGAGCGAGACAGAAAGTGAGAGAGTTAAATCCCAAGCCGTTCTCGTGCTTTTTAATAGCATGATTCCTAAAATACCCCAACCAAAAAGTGTTTAGATTTGCTCCATTTAGTCCATTTAGGTGCATGGATGCATAACACGTGTCAAAAAATAATCCAACGGCTGATATTAAAAAGTCAAAATTAAGGTTTTTTTTTAATAAAACAAAAATAGGCATCCATGCACCTAAATGGACCAAGTGTATGTTTGTTTTATCGGTGGAATAAACAAACGCCAACGCACATACATCTAATGCTACAATATGCAGCTTCTTCAAAACCACGGCAAAATGGCCTTGAAACGTGAGAAAAGCAATTCTACCACATACCCAAACATCGCATAAATGGATGGCTCACTAAATGGAGCAGGCAGATCTGAACTTAACCGAAAAGCCTTAACATTTAAATAAAATGAATTTATGGAATATTTTATCTCATTCTGAGGTGAGGCGCAATAGCATCTGCGGCAGCCACTATTTTGGCCGCTACAATAGGTTGCTCGACTATTGCATGTCGTGTCGCAGTCAGGGGTCATTGACAACATTGTTTTCCAACATTTTAAGTTTGGCTTGGTGCACTTTCCTAAGAGCTTAATAAGGGATAAACAACACCTATGAAGCACTAACACAAACATGGACATCGGACACGTCTACTCAGTAAAAACTTGAAAACATGAATTAGTTGAAAGTAATCACATATCTCAGTGCCGGTGCTGCAGAGAAGAACACCCATTCTTATTAGAGACAAGTTTCAGTTTGTATTATGTAGTGCATTAGTTTGAGGCAAATTATTAGCATTCCGCCATCGGCGTATACTCTATTCCTTTCTTCACTCACTCATTCAGTTTGTGATAAATGTAATACAAGTTATTATATGCAAAATTGAGTGTAATTAGGAACAGAAAAAGGTCCAAATATAAAGAAGCACATTAAGCTGAAGCAATCAAATGTAAAATAAAAATTGGTATGACCTGATAATAAGAGCGAGATCTTGGAGGTTGAGATGAATGTTTGGACGATTCAGAATGATCATTTGTGGTTAATCTTTCTCTTTCTTGTTTTCCATCTCTTCTATATTTCTTAGGGCTAAAACAAACATCACCATAATCAACATTCAAAAAAATAAAAAAACGAAATAATCATCTAATTCAATGGAGCTAGAAGAAGAAGTGTACCTTGGTTCACGATCGAGCTTAGAATGACGACGATTCGAATCAGAGGAATCTCGATGATACATTTTAGGGTTTATCTTATCACCACAAGAATCTGAATTGAATCCTTCTTTGGGATTAGGTTTCACTTTCATTCCTTTCTACGTATCACTGTCACTATCCGTTTTGTTTTGTTTTCCATACGCTTTTCTACTCTTTGTTTGTTTGGAAGGAAAACCACTTCTTCCACTGTTTGGTGCAATACAAGTGGGGCCAGCTGAGCCATATAGAAATTCAATTTTTCTTTTTCCACCCTCCATGTTGCTCGGGAATATGAAATACCATAAAATTGAAGTTTTAGAATTTGTGGTTGGGTCTAACGCAATCTCATAAAATTGAATTTTGAGATAAAAATTACATCCATTTATAAAACATTTATTCAGACGATCTTTCAACAGATGTGAGACTCTCTAACTATGTTCGAGGGTGCTTTTAACGTGTCTTTACGCTTTTCAGGTTATGTAATCTAAAATCAGTAGAGTACGTGAGAAACCAATAGGATGAAGAAAAAAAATGATATTTAGAAAACCATTTTATAACAACTTTAGTGACAATTTTATCTCTCATACTCACATTATATTTTTATTTTCTCTCTATTATTTTGGTTTTTGCGTCAATACAACTTTCTTTGTAAAAATGTGGTTATCCATTTAGTTGTCAAACAAATAGATATTCAAATAACACTACTAAAAAATCCATCATGTTATATGTGATCAAATTACATTTAGAAAAAAAAGCTAAGGAACTCTATTTTATTAGAAATTGGGTAGTCACTGTTCAACTTTTTGAAAGTTCACTTTTCAACCTAAAACATTCTCTCTCTTTATATTCTTTCTTTAATACTCTCAGCCCAACATACTTGACATTGTTTACCATGTATACAACATACTTTGATGATACATTTTTACTAAATAAAAACAAATGATAGCATACAATATGTTTCTAAAAATACGGTGGATTTGTCTCGATAAATATCAACTTTTCATAATTTCTATTGATAAATATTTAATGATATTGAAATTCAAAATTATAAATTGACATATATGAAATATGCGGTTAAATCAATTATTTTAGGATGAAGGGTGTAGTATTTAGTTATCATTTTCATTTTTGTATAAATCAATTAAAATAGTTTATGTTATGAATATTATAAGTGGATGTCCATATAACAATTGGGTTATTGGGTTATACTATTAGCTTATTGGGTCATATTGTGTTTGCTCCCCAAGTCATTGTATTTATCTATAAATAGAGCTCATATGTAACCTAATTGTACACCACAAGAGAATAATAAAATACTTCTCTCTCTTCCCCTCCTTCTCTTTTCTTGTTCTTATTTCCTTAGGCATGTATCTCTTAATTTTCTTATGAAAATAAGTTTTGGTTTTTTATCGATGATTAAAGGTTATACCGTTAAAAATTCCATCCATTGGAATCAGTACCTTATAGATACATCTACTTACAAAACCATGAGTCGTGTTTTTTGTTTTGGTTGTTGTTTTTGAATCTTATGAATCTTGCATATTCATGAAGATCAAATAATAATAATTATAATTAAATAAATAAATTGACATCGTGACTTTATGTCTTTGAATGTTATCGATGTTGTTTGTGCTTCGTAACCTACACCAGTCTGCTGAAGCATCAATATGCTTCGTAACCGAAATCAGTATGGTGAAACATAACACTTTGATCATTCATAGATACATAAACATGTTGGTCGATTGTTTAAATATATATTTGGATTTTCGAATTTGTTTGAGTCTCGTGTGTTGAACCAAAATCTCTTTTAAATGTTTTAAGGATTACAAACATATTTTAAATAAATCATCTTGTTATTACTAATGATTTTTGTGAGAATTATTTCATCAAAGATTGCTCTCAAGATCGACCTCATACTGTAAGCAAGCTCGTAAGCAAGACACGCAAGAGGACAAGGTTGAACTTTTAATTTAAGAACAATAAATCATGAGGATCAAGAAATAAATGTGTTATGCACTCTTTTTCCCTTAACCATGGTTTTATCCCATTGGGCTTTCCTGGTAAGGTTTTTAACGAGGCAAATTATCACACAAAGAGATGTTGTACTCTTTTTCCTTCACTAGAATTTTTTCCCATTGGATTTTTCTCGAGTAAGGTTTTAATGAGGCATATCCTTGATGGACATCCAAGGGGGAGTGTTATGAATATTATAAGTGGATGTCCATATAACAATTGGGTTATTGGGTTATACTATTAGCCTATTGGGCCATATTGTGCTTGCTCCCCAAGTCATTGTATTTCTCTATAAATATAGCTCATATGTAACCTAATTGTACACCACAAGAGAATAATAGAATACTTCTCTCTCTTCTCTCTTCCTCTCCTTCTCTTTTCTTGTTCTTATTTCCTTAGTTTCATAACAGTATAAATTTTGTAAGCATTTTTAAAAATTTATATTGTGATTTTTTTTTTTTTGCTTGACACGTTTATGCAACTGTCATTAGAAATATCAATGATCTACTTAATCTCCCTTAAAATGTGCATCTTACCCACACCCTTCAAGAGACAAATGATTGTGTGAATTTTTTAGCTAAGCATGATGCCAATCACGATTATTCATGGTTGGGTGAAACTCAATTGTGATGGGGTGTAAAGTGAAAGAAGAGCTTGCAGGAGTGCTTCGAGATTCTTATAGCACGTGACATAAGAGGTTTAGCTGCAGGCTTGTGGCTTAAATGCTTTGCTTGCCGAGATGTGAAGTTTGTATTTGCGGCTTAATTAACATGACTTGGAGAGAAGGTATACCTTACGTATTGTTTAGAGTGACTCAAATGTTCTCCCCGACATGGTTACTTACAAGTGCAAAATCAATTGGAATATCCCCTCAATAATTTGGTGCATTCAAGATTTTCTTTGAAGTGATTGGAGCAAATAGGTTTTTCATACTTAACGTGAATGCAATACAAATATTGATTGGCTAGCAAACTTTAGTCTTACTATAATTTCTTGAAATCTTCTTGTTTTGAAGTCTCCTGTAAGCTTCAAAGACTTATTTTTAATGGTATTTTTGGAACTTACATGCTTAAATGTTAAGGTTCTTAGTTTTTCTTTTGTGTTTTCCTTTAGGCTTTTGACCCTTTTTTGTAAAAAAATAAAGCAAACAAAAGAAATACTAAAATTAGTTGCTCACAATTTAAGCCAACCCAATCTAGATTTTGACAAAAAATACATAAGTTTATTTTTAGTTGCTTACGTGTTCTATCATATGATGTTGGACATGTACTTACTCATGCACAATTAGTACGTTGCCGGCAAATAATTTTTTAAGTCATTTTAATCCGTTTATATATGAACTTTCAAGTTTGAAATATAAAATTCTTTGTAAAAAAAAGTTTGAAATATAAAACGTGAAAAATGGACATAAATAACGTGAAAAACAAAGAATCAAACCATTAAATTAAATTAAGTTAAAGGTTTAAAAAAGAAATTTGGCCTATTATTTTTTGTTTTGTTTTGAAAAAAGACTTTTTTTTTTGAAAGATTGTTTTGAAAAAGACTTATTGACTAAAAATACCAAATTCTTATCCATCATGAATTTTGAACAAATTAGTCCATATTTAATCTCTTTACTCCCTGATTCCTCTTTTACTAAAAGTGGGAGGAAGCAAAATTGGTATGAAGACAAATGAACTTCGTTCACTAAATCAACACCTTCAATACGATATTAAAAGAAACCCAATCTGATCCTAGATTTTCTTACTTCATATAAATTAACAGCTGCTCCAAAGAAAATTTGTCAGTTCACTTTTCTAGGCCAAATATCCCTTAGGACGGTTTATTTGTCACTTCTATTTTGTTGACAAGAGATTATTTGTCACCTTAAAATGTCAATAGAGTGTCGATTACATGCATTATTCAATATTTCCGTCAAAATTAAAAGCACATATTCCCCGAAAAAAATAAATTATATCACAACTCATTCGCATGTCTTTTACCTATACAGACATCTAACAAAAGAGAAAAAGTTTATATTACCCTAAAAGTTTATATTACCCTAAAAATGGTATATATTTTTCTTAAAACGTAAACATTACTATAATATGAGACAAAAAAAGTACGTCATCGTGAGTTTAGCTCAGCTGGTATGGACAATGCATAAAATATGCAAGGTCCGAGATTCGAACCACAGTCACCACCAAAAAAAGACAATGAAAGTACTACATTCGTCTCTCTTATCATGTGTTTACGAATGTTTTTTCTTTTCCTCCAAATTATTTATCTCTATTATAAACAAATGCCTTATTTTCTTCAAAAGTACACGTGTCACCTTCTAATTCTATGAAGCATTAATTGTTTCGCAATGCCATAAAAATGTACACACATACTATTAAGCAAGGCAATCCGTATTTTATTTATTTCTTTAATTGTTGTTTCTAGATTTGGGTGGTGTTGCAAGGCAAGGCAATCGTTCTTAATCATGTCCATATAGAACGACAATTTGGATTTTTTTTTGAAGAAAGAACGACAATTTAGTTTTTTTTTTAAGGTACGGCAATTTGGTTATTGATTTGATTTAGATAAAAATGAAACTATATGTGATGGCACGTTTGTATTTTCAATCTCTATATCTATTATAAATATTTAAAAAAAAATTTGTTTTCAAAATACACGTGTCATATCTCTATTCTAAGCATCATTTAATGTGATATCATTTAATGTTATATAATGTTTAATTAGTCGGTAACCGAAAAGAAAAGAGCATTGTTTTTTTTAAGGAAGAAAAGAGCATTGTTATTACTAAGCAAATAACGTTAGTTGCCTAAAATTAGTTTAAAAATTTATTGTTTTGTAATTGAATAACTTTAGTTAGTAATCAAAAATCAAATTTTTAAATTATTTCTTAACACGTCAATTAAAATTTTACATCGAATTATATTTTAACATGTGTCATTATTGTGTTGTTGAGCCAATTATATCGTATCATTTTGTTACATCTTATAATTTTATTTTATTTTTGGGTGTCCAGGGTTCGAACCGCAGACCTTGCATATATTATGTATTATCCTTACCAACTGAGTTAAGCTCACGATGACTTATTTTTTTGTTTTTTTAGTGTTTCAAATTTTGTTTATACTTTTTTTTATATTCCAAATTTTGTTTTTACAAAAAAGGTATGAAATGATCCATCTTTAATTTTATTTGGTCACCAGATTCTTTTTATTTTTATTTTTGAAAAAATTTGGTCAACAAATTCTAACCACACTATTACTGGAAAAATATATTTTTCTACTTTACTACGAACAATTTTATTAACTGAAGAGTTGATAATTTGCCACACTCGTTTTCGGTAATCATATATGAATTTGCCTATCTTTAAAAAAAAATATTAATTTGTCTAATCATGTAAATTTCTAAGCTACAATATTATTCATGTAATCGAAAGTATTAATTTGTCTTCATTAAGAAGATTCTAAGTCAATGTAATATTTATGTAACCGAAAAAGTGATGATACAACAACAACTTTCTAATTGACTAAAGGTGTTAATCATGTCATTAAAAAGAGTTCCTTCGATGGTAGTTTAACATGTGTTAATTTTGTTTTGTTAAACCAATCATATTGCTTGATTTTGGTTTTATTGTGTCATATATTTTTTTCATATTGCTACAGATAATATTATACTTAAGCTCTTACTATATACTCCCTTCGGTCTTAAATATAAAAAAAGATTCCTTTTTTAGGTTCATTGAGTAGTTAATGTATCTGGTCTACATTGTAAAGCAGATACATTAATTATTCAATGAATCTAAAAAAGGAATCTTTTCTTATATTTGAGACTGAAGAGAGTATTCCAGATGTTTTATTCGACTCTTTCATCTGCTTTCTTCTTCTTTATGCAACCTAAAAGAAAAAACATATGCAGAATTAACTAATGTAGATTCAACCACATACTAGCTTCTTATGTTTGTCTTGATTCACGTTGTGCTTGATTCTTAAGTCCAAATATTATTTCTCTCTTATTTTTTCGTTCAATTTTTTGTGTGTATAGAATCAATTTATTTTGGTTTTTTTTCCGGATGTTCAATTGTTTCACGTGAAGAAAGACTATAAATGATTGATGCGAGTGACGATGAAATTAACACTGTTTATCAAGAATTTAAGCAAGATTTGAATGTCTATCATATTTCTTTATAGATCGTTTCTTATTACGAAATTCGTGAAAATTTTATTGTTCATTTCATTCATAAATTCTTTTATTGTTATTGCACTATCTTTTTATGATAAAAAAAACTATGTAGAAGGCTCATACTTTCAAAAATATAGAATGAATTTTGATTTGAAATTTCTACCTAAGGCATGGGTTAAAGGATATGAATAATATTTGTTTTTTATCGCATTTGTTCTTCTAATTTCTTGACTTCAATTTTCTGACTTTCTTTTTTGTCAAAGCATTATAATATATCATTGATGAAATAGTTCTTTGACTGTTATAAGGATTTAGATAAATTGTTTGGTCGCACACAAAATATGCATATCATATAATCATTTAAAAACCAATGATTCTTTAATTATCGTTTTTCTATTATTTTCTTCTTTTTATGTGTGATGTCAAATGAAGTGTAAATCTTTGTGTTCACACAATAAATTCTCTCATTGATGTCATTAAAAAACATTAATATGTATTCAAGTCAAAATTCAAAAGTTGTCTCCAAATGATTGTATAAATATTATTACTCTTAACTATTTAAATCTAGAGTAAATTATACTCCCCTCCCCTCTTATGTTAAAATATACACTCCCCTCCCTTGAAAAATAAAAATTAATACTCTCCTCTCCTATAAGATGATTGAATTATAACTTCCTCCATGAATAATTAAATATGGACTACACTTTAATCTATTTTAACTTAAATAAATATTTTTGTAATATATATTAATTTTGAATCACCATTTAAAAAGTATAAATTCGTTTCTTTATAATTTAGAGTATAAAATT
>Ga0315914_1006112_pt1 | contig 17216 bp, 13 predicted proteins | sample MpolenodulesMG_FD_203920 | JGI IMG/M metagenome (GOLD analysis project Ga0315914, IMG submission 203920) | Medicago polymorpha root nodule microbial communities from Los Angeles, California, United States - elongated nodules | ecosystem: Host-associated > Plants > Roots > Nodule | place: USA...
CTAAGAAAACCCACACGAAGACCTCCCTAGCAACAAACCAAAGAGTGTACTTATGATCTACTACATTTTGATTAATTGATGAATACATACAAGTATGTTACAAGGGGTCAATGATTATTACAAAAATTATTTCAATTTCAGTAGACAGTTCATCATGAATGGTAGCCTGGGAACTCAATAAATAAAAGAAACCTTGAAGCAACATGGAAAAAATACATTACAGCCAAACTGAATCTCAAATGGGAGTCAAATTACCATGATCACATGCATTTTGATCAATTGATGAATATATGGGTTCAAAATATGTTCCTAATTTTTTTTATAGTAAAATTCATATTTCATCAAGTGAGTTGTGTTAGACTATCACAAGTAATATGGTTCCCTCACATGAGACATGTCAACAAACAACAAACGAAATATTTCAATTGAAACACTTTCATCAATACGCGTGAAAACAAGAGAAAAAGGGAAGAAAGAAAGAAAAAAATTAATCGTACCTGAAAATTATTGTGAGTGAAAAATCCACGTGTTCTCGAAAACAAAATGATGTGTTAGTTGTGCTATGAAATTAATAATATGCATGAGTTATCATCATAGAGCTATAGTTCTTATTTATATAGGATAACATATATCATAGGAGATAAGTATGAAGGTCAGAATTGAATAAATGGCAAACTTTTATCAAAAAAGAAATAAGAAAAATTGGGTAACTCATACAATGTATTTTAAACAAAAAATTGAATCTAATTAATTAACTACCATAAAATATTGGTCAACAATAATGAATTGGGTTTAAATGACTAACTACCAAAAGAATTTGGTGTAAAAAAAAATACCAAAAAAAAAATTAAATTCGATCAACAAATACAATACTGATTGGTCAATTTGGAAAGGAAAAATATATTATATATATTTATAACTCTATACCTTATGATATTTAATTTGTGTATTTATGACTTTTTTTGTGGTGTATCAATGGATTTGACTGTTGACTTGACTCTTGACTAGGACAACTGATTTTTCATTAAATAATATGATTTAATCATTTTAGATTGAATGTAGCGAAATGGTTAGATTCCATGTTTTTTTATCTACATATATTTGTTACTTTGTAAGAGATATAAATAAATTTGTATTGTTTATTGATGAACTCTATTGGTGGTCACATTACTCTTCTATTTGTGTTTCTCTCTCTCATAAATATACATTAAATAAAGGTCGACAAGTTGACTAAATTCAGACTTCAAATTTTCGAATCTCGAAATAAAACATAATTAATTTTTTCTTGTGATAAAGACATAAATATTTCATCGTGACAATTATGAATGACTCACTTTCTGTTAGAAGTGAGCTCAAATCAAAGCAAATTTATGTACGTTTAGATGTTACAACAAAGTTGAGACAATTAACCATGTGTTCATGTGGTAGAAAAAAAATTGGTTTGTACAATTCCTCTGGAGTTTTGATGATAACAAAGTATTGAAGAACAATTAGATATGCTAATATATGTTTAAGTGTGAAAGACCATTGATTAATTTTTAACAAGGTTTAAACATGTATGAAGAGCATCTGAAGCACAAGAGAAACTAAAAGACTATGGTAAAAGATCTGAAGAAACGTCAACCGGAAGTCAACGCCTTGGATCAGAAGAAAGGAAGTCAGTCAGAAACTTAAGATCTGCATCAGACTCTGAAGAACATAAGAATCTGAAGACCTCCAGACTATAGAGAACAGAAGACCCTAAGGGACCCAGAAGTCACGTCAGATTTGTCCTCTTTTGTAGATGTCTCTATTAAGACCTTGATAGTACAGTTTGTCTTCTTCTGACTATGTGTACAAACAAACAAAGAACTTCAAGGACAAAGAGAATAAACAGATAATTCAGTTTCAACAAAGGAATTTTGAAGGTCTAATCAACGACATTATCCATATCAGGCAATGGCCCAAGGTCTTTAATTTGAAGCTTCTCAACGACTCTTAATGCGTTGGCACTCTTCTCCAACGTCTCTCAATTCCTTGGCTATATAAGGAGCAGAGCACTTGAAGAATAATAACAAGACTCTCCTATTTTTATTGTGCCCTTACTTTGTCAAATCAAAAAGTGCATGGAACAATTAAGAATTTCTTATCAAAGTTAGTATCATGGAAATTCTAAGTATTCGACTATGTTCTATTATGTATTATTTAAACCATTGATTGTATATCAAGTGTAAAACAAATATGTTTATTTGTAAACATTTAGAATTCTCTTTCAGTTGTGATTGGGCATTAGAAGTCTCTTGCTTGTGTGCTTGAACATTTGGAAGTCTCGTGGTTATGTCCTTGAGCAATTTGTAATCAGTTATTTTTATAGTGGAAATCCCTTGGAAGTGCAAGGGGATTGGACTACTCCTGGACTATAGGAGGAACCAATATAATTGCTTGTTTTTGCTTTCTCTCTATCTTTTTCTCTCTCTTTATCTTTGTGTTTGTTTTTATCCACTGTTATCAAACTCATTGTTAGACTTTGACCAATGCAAAACACTTGAAATTTTTTCAAAAAATCAACATAATTCAATCCCCCCTTCTTGTGCTTTTCTCACCTTCTGTCGGTATCGGAGCATGATATGGTGACGAATGCAACGGTGCTGCTAGGAACAACTTTATTGTAAACAATGATTACAAATACTTCCACTTCTGAGAAGAACAACTATTCTATTAGACCTCCATCTTTTAATGGAGATGTTGCTCATTTTTCGTGATGGAAGAGTAAGATGTAAATCCATATCATAGGTGTTGATGATCAGTTGTGGGACATCATTGAAAATGGTGTAGAATTTGAAGTTGCTACAAATGGTATTGTGCTAGATAGAAAGAGTTTGATTGATGCTCAGAGGAATAGCTACTAGAAACATCACAGAGTGCGTGGTATTTTTGTGGATGCTCTGCCACATTCAAAATATACAAAGATTGTGAACAGATCTACTGCAAAGTCTATATTTGAATCTATGTACTCTACCTATGAAGGAAACAAACATATTAAAGAAGTTAAAGCTAACCAATTGGTACACCAGTATGAGCTCTTTAGAATGAAGGAGATGAATATATTGAAACCATGTACTCAAACGTTTGTGTGTGGTCTTCAGGTTCTGAACAAGAGCTATTATGTACTTGATTATGTCAAGAAGATTCTTAGGAGTCTTTCTGTCAAGTTCAGACAAAAGGTTACAACTATTCATGTAGCAAAAGACTTGAATAAGCTAAGTTTGGAGAATCTCATAAACTCTCTCAAAAGTCATGAGATTGAGCTTGTTGGAGATGAACATGCTAAGAAATCCAAGTCTATTGCTCTGACATCTAAGGGCAAATCTGCTAAAGCTCTTCAGGCTACTGAGTCAAAAGAAGAAACTCCTTGATGGAAGTTCTGACAATGACTCAGATGTTGAAGAAATGGCTTATTTAACCAACAGATTTTAGTATTTGACCAAGAACAAAATGTTTCTATGTAGGATCTGTGGTTCAAAATGGTCAGGTTGCAAGAACGAGAAAGAAGATCAGAATGAATGTTTCAATTGTAAGAAATCTGGTCACTTTATTTATGACTGTCTAGAGATGTAGAAGAAAAAGTCAAAGAAAGAGAGATCTAAAAAGGAGATCTACAATGGCAAGCTTAAGAAAAGTCTCATGGAAACTGGTGATGGGAAGTCAGGATCCGACAAAGATGAAGAAGAAGCTAATCTAGGTTTGATGGCCACAATAGCTTCTGATGATGAAGATAAGGAACTTTCTAAACTTACTTATGAAGAGTTACTTGGTACTGTTAAAGTACTTGCTAGATGATGCTTAAGAAAATAAAAATCTTTTGGAAACTTAAAGAAAAAGTTTGATTTGCTGGAAGCTAGCAACATGTTTATGGAGAAACAGTATGACCACCTTCTAGTCATAAATGATATTCTTGAGGATGGTGGTGTTATTGATCCTCGTACTGTAGATCAGGCTTTACAGAGACAATATGACATTGTGGTAGATGAAGATTTAACCTTGAGAGAATACATTAATGAACTTGAAAACAAAATCAAGGTTTTGGAAGAAACTTCTGCCACCAAGGTAAAAAAAAAAAAGGACTATGATAAAGCTCTGACATAAGGAAGCTAGCTTCTATGATTTATGGTGTAAGAAAAAAGGCAGGTGGTAAAAAAATAAATGGAAAATAAGAAAAACCACTGTACCACTATAATAAGTTTGATGCTTGTTGTCAACACATCCTCTAAAAAAAACACATCCAGGTTCATGACCCATTTAAAAACCTCTTAATAATTTAATTTTGTTTGACCGAAACCTATAAATAATTTAGAGAATTACAGAATAATTACAACTTCCTTTTATTAAGTAGATTGTCACTAAGAAAAATTAAATTGAGATTTTGCAATTGAATTCTATTTTGGGCGTTATTTTATTTATTCATTGTTGGGTATTTGCATTGGCTACATTATTGCTAAAACAAATATTCATGTTTATGTTGTTGGATACAATGTTCCAACATGGTTCAGACATCTTTGTAAGATGTTGGATACAATGTTCTACCATTCTGGCACGGTTCAGTGTGCCTTATTTCATGTATGTTTATGTGCACGCGTTATATTATTTAAGGAAACCATATTTCCTTATCTTGCAGACCAAGTTACGCGCATATATGTATAGAATCAGTTGTACTTTTATTCCCAAAGGAGCAATTATGTTTTAGGGAATATTTGGATGTTATTGGAAATTCCAAAAGATGTTCCTACTTCTTAGGACTTTCCTTATTTGTTACTGATTCGTGTTTTGTATATTAGCTGGACGATCTGCTTTGCTCTGAAGCCCAAACAGGTTAAATGGCCCATGTTGCTTCAGTATAAAAAGAAGACTTCAAGACCTAATTGAGTATTCAAGCCGTCATTCTAAAAAGTTTAGCTTTAGGGTTTTGAGTCGTTTGTGTGTTCTACTCTTGTATCGTGTTGATGCAAGTTTAGTCCTGTTTTATTGTGAGCCTTTCTTGTATCAGTTTGATACATGTTAAGGACTGTGTGTTAAGTTGTAAACTCTTGTGTGCTACGCCAAAGTTGTTAAGCAAGTTTTTAGTTGTTTGTTTGAAGGTAACTTCATCATTTGTGTGTTTTAGTCTGATAATCACAAGGGTTGTGTTTGACTGTAGGATAGTGAGATGGAACCTCAAATCTAGGAGTTCCTAGGTTGAAATCAATACGGGTAGGTCCTAGGTCTTTAGTGTAAACAAGGAGTTTGCTGAGAGCTATAAAATAAGGACTACACTAGTGGATTTCCTTCCTTGCTTGGTAGCCCCTAGAGTAGGTGTGTTTGTCACCGAACTGGGTCAACAAACTTAGCGTGCTCTTTACTTTCTTGTCTTTTATTTTCCTGCGTTTTATTTGTTTATTTGCATGATGTTGGAACATTAACCGAAACATTCGCCTACTGTGTGTTTGACGTTGAAACATCGCATAAGACATCTTAAAACAAGTACGCTAGAATTTCAATTGGCATCAGAGTAGGCACCCAGCCTATTTTAGGGTGAGCTCCAGGGTAGTTTCATTCTAGCATTATGGACAAGGAAGGTGGATTTGTAAGTAGAGCCCCTCTGTTGGATGGCTCAAACTATGACTATTGGAAATCATATATGAGTGCATTTCTCAAATCTATTGACAACAAGACCAGGAAAGCAGTTCTGAAAGGTTGGGAACATCCTATGACAGTTGACAAAGATGGAAACAAGACAGCTGTTTTGAAACTATAAGAAGAATGGACCACTGCTGAGGATGAACTGGCTCTTGGAAATTCCAAAGCATTGAATGCATTATTCAATGGGGTAGACAAGAACATGTTCAGATTGATCAAACAATGTATAGTGGCTAAGGATACATGGGAGATTCTCAAAACTGCTCATGAAAGCACTTCTAAGGTAAAAAGTTCAAGACTTCAACTCCTTACCACCAAGTTCGAGAATCTAAAAATGCAAGAGGATGAGAACATTCAGGACTACTATATGAATGTCCTTGATATAGCTAACTCTTTTGACTCACTTGGAGAAAAATCGACTGATGAAAAACTTGTGAGGAAAATCCTCAGATCTCTTCCTAAAAGATTTGACATAAAGGTTACAGTTATAGAAGAGGCACAAGACATCTCTAGTATGAAGGTTGATGAACTTATAGGTTCACTTCAAAATTTTGAGTTGGTTGTTGACAACAGATCTGAAAAAAAAGGCAAAGGTTTTGCTTTTGTTTCAAATGCTGAGAATAATTAGTTGCAAGGAGATCTTCTGGGTGATGAAGACTTGTCAAAGAACCTTGTCATGCTTGGGAGACGATTTAACAGAATTCTGAAGCAAGTAAACATGAGACCTAGACCAAATGGGCAGAACATCAGATTCAACACTGATCTGCAAACTAACAATATGCATAATGATAGACCTGATGAAAAGAGAAATCAGTACAAGGGAGTACAATGTCATGAATGTGAAGGATATGGTCACATTAGAACAGAATGTGCTACTTTTCTTAAGAAACAAAAGAAAAGCTTAACTGTTTCTTGGTCAGATGATGATGAACATGAAGGAGATGGGGAGAGAGAATCTATCAAATAGGTTGTTGCTTTAACTAGTAGAGTCTTCTCTGATGGTGATTCATGCGATGAAGATTTGGCTTATGATGAACTAGCTAGTGATTACAAAAAACTGAGTGACAAAAATACTGACATCTGCAAGCAACTTGAGGAGCAGAAAAGTATCACCCACCAACTGGAGGAGGAAAGGAGTGGCCATCTAGCAAAAAAAATTGAACTCAATAATGAGGTAAATCTACTGAATTCTCAATTTATTCATGTTATGAAGCAAGTAAAAATGATGACCACTGGAACTGAGGTTCTGGATGAGATTTTGGAAGGGCAAATTAAAGGGAAACCAAATGGGATAAGATTCAGTTTTAAACATATAAACCAGAATCAACAAAACAGATCGTTTGCTCAGACATTAGTAGATTATGGGATGTTAAAATAGAAGAAACCTGTCAGGAATATCAAATTTGTAGCTTCCACTAGAACAAATGATCCTACTGATAGTAAACAAATGTTGCAACATCTTGAGGAACATCAAAGTTCTAAAGTAGATAAGGTATTTCTCTCTAGGATATGTCACCAATGTAGGAAAAAGGGACATATAAGACCTTTCTGCTAAAAGTTGTATGGATTTCCACAGCAACATCTACAAAAGACATAGAAGCCCGAAGTGATAAACACCAAGAAAGTGTGGAAACCAAAGGCTGACAATGTAGGATTAATGGCACACATCTCTCTAAGAACTATTTCTAGGGATGAATGGTATTTTGACAGTGAATGTTCTAGACATATGACTGAATTTAGAAATCTTCTTGATGTTGAGAAGTCTTGCATCAACAGCTACGTCACATTTGGTAATGGGAGAAAGGGTAAGATCCTAGGCATAGGAAATTTGATCAATGATGTATCACCAAAACTTGACAATGTTCTGTGGGTAAGAGGTCTAACCTCTAACTTGATTAGTATAAGTCAGCTATGTGAATAGGGGATGAATGTGAACTTCAGAAACTCAGAATGTCTGATAACTAATGAGAAAGGAAAAATTCTTATGAGAGGTGTTAAAACTAAGGAAAATTGCTACTTGTGGGTATCACAAAGAAAAAGTCAGACTAGTGAACAAACTGGAATGTTGAACACAACGTTGGAACATCGGATAACTCCTCAAAAACTTGATCTCCTACACATTGGTAGTGTGAATAGTGGGAAAAGTATCTCTAATAGTTGGTCATGTAAGAATAGTAGTCAATACTCTTGGCTTTGTGAGAAGCAATCAAGTGATATTGTTGACAGAGACTTGGAATTTAAGCAATGTGATGAATTAAGGGGTAAATTTGGAATTTATCTGCATAAGAAGATGGAGCAGTTAAAAAGGTCAAGTCGCGTGGTTCGACATTCATTATTGCACACTAATTTAGGTTTTTTGTCCCTAACACACCTAAAACTGCCAACAACATGCAATAACTCCTCTCCTATCATTGCTTTCTCTTTCGCTTCCTCCAAGTTCAAAAACATTCACCTTTTTGCCTCTCACTCATCTCAGCCGTCTTATTCCTTCATCTTCAGCAATCATCACCAACATCACCAAACCATCATGTCCAGCAAAACCTCCTCTCCTGCTCTCAAACGAACCATGGACTCTGAACTTCAAGAAACCAGCGTTTCTGTTCCTAAGATTATCAAACCAATCGCCGCGGTCCCTCCCAGCAAATCTAAAGGGAAAACCCCCACCAAATCTGGCTCAAAGAAAAAGAAGCCTGCTAAATCAAAAAGGGAACTACTAAAACTGCCTTAAGTATGACTGACATTTACGAAAAAGAAAACCCATTAATCTTTACTGTAGTCGAACCCAATGTTGGGGCTTCTGAGAAGGATCTCAAGATTACTGATGCTGAAGCAACCGTCAAGATTACTGCTGATGTTGCCTCTTCTGAGGTTGAAAAAGGTAACCCTAGTGCAACCCTAAAGTATGTTGTTTATGAATCTGATAGAAAACTAGGGTTAGAGGATTTAAATGATGTTATAGATAGTACAGAAAACATGAATGTTGATGATCCTAAACCTAAGGATGACTTTATTCAACCTTCTCCTGAAAAGACTGATGAACGCAAGGAAGTTGGACCGGGTGTTGAAACATCCTTGGGCCAACAAGAGAAACAGGGTAATGATGATGATATCATTAGTGAAGATGAATCTGGTCAGAAGAGTGGTTCTGATCAGGGAGTTCCTTTTAAACACACTGCAGAGAAATCTTGCCATGAGGAAAAGAAACAACTTGAAGGTGAACAGACTGAAGTTGAGTCTGATCTAGTGGAAGATGTGTCTGTTGAAAAGGATGAAGAAGATGTGGTGAACGTTGAGAATATTAACTCAGATGACATTCCACAAGCTAAGAGAGATGTTGAGAGTGTAGCCAATAGGCTAAGAAGTAACAAAGGAAAGGCAGTTCCCTCTAAGGTGGAAACCCCCAAAACTAAGACAGAGACTGTTGGTGTAGGTTCTAAGAAAGGTTGGAGTAAGGTGAAAGTAAAGTCTACTGCTGGTAGGACAAAGAAAAGGAAGGGTGTATCTACTAGTGAGTTAGAATATGATGTTGAGGAAGATGTTTCGAACATCATCCCATCTACCTCAAGAAAGTCTGTTGGAAAAAAGATTGTGCAGACTGTGGCAAATGTGCCTATTGACAAGGTTTCATTTCATCTGCCTGAGAATGCACAAAGGTGGAGATTTATTTATCATAGGAGGCTGGCGATGGAAAGAAAGCTAGGTAAGGAGGCTCCTGAAATTGAAATTGTGATGGAGTTTATTAAGGAAGCAGGTCTCATGAAGACAGTGTGCAATCTTGGTGATTGCTATGAAAAGTTGGTAAAGGAATTTCTAGTGAACAGCTCTGATGATTGTGAAGATCCCCTTAGCAGAGAGTTTCAAAAGGTGTTTGTAAGAGGAGAATGGGTCAACTTCTCTCCAAACATTATCAACAAATATCATGGTGTTGAAGAGATCGACATTCCTAAGCTGAAGGTAACTGACTGATAACTAAGTGTGTAAGGAGATCACTACAAACCAGGTCAAGGTGTGGCCCAAGAAGAAAAAGATTTCTTATGGTAAACTTTCTGTGAAGTATGATATTTTAAAAAGGATTGTTGATGTAAACTGGGTTCCTACCATCCATTCCTCTGATATTGCCACTGGGTTAGGTAAGTTTATATATGTTGTAGGGTCTAAATCTAAGATGGATTTTGGTGCCTACATTTTTGAACAAACTGTGAAGCATGCCAAAACTAATGCTATTAGATTTTCCTATAGCCTTTCCAACTTTATTGTGTAGCATTATTCTGGATCAGCATCCTAACATTAAAACTGCTAGTGATGTCCGGGAAAAGAGGGAACCCCTCTCACTTTGCACTCCAAATTGTTTAGTGTTGATCATGATCCAGACATTGTTGGAACATCTGAAGATGTACCTGCTGCAGGGATGATGACAAAACAGGAGATTGTGGCTGCTCTCAGGGACACTTGTGTTATGCTGGATGAAAGAAAAGCCAAGATTGAACTAATGATTCATTCTTTAGAGAGAGAGGATGCTGCAGCAGAGGATGAGCAAGAAGAAAGTGAAGAAGAAGATGCAGATGAAGCTGGCATTGGTAATGAGGACGAAGAAGAAGCTTCTGGTAGCAGTTCTAAGGCTGCTGAATGATTTTATTTTTTTTTGGATATTTTTTTTGTGGGCATAGCCCTGGATATTTTGTGCACCTAGTGTGCCTATTTTGGTCTGTAACCATATAATTATCTGCACTCTCTAGTTAATTTTTTATGCATGAAGACATTATGGTATTTTCTCTGGTTCTCTGATTTTTGCATGAAGTTTTCTTTTGGCATATTTTGTGGCTAAAAAGGGGGATAACTATATGCCTGTTTGTGCTATACTGCATTTATTTTGCATATGTGCATGCCTGTTTGTGTTATACTACATTTATTTTGCATATGTGTCTGTTTTTCTGTTGTTGCATTTATTTTGCAATTATTTTAGGATTGTGTAGATGTTTTCACTGATGTTGCAACATCTTGATGCTGTTATGAGAATTTGTTCTCAATATTTTGGGTTGTACATGTTCCCTGCTGATGTTCTATAGAATGTTGGAACATGTCTATACGACCTCATAAGGTCTGTATGTTTCATTCATATTCCCTGAAAAATTACTTGTCCAGGCCCTGAAGTATTCCTTTATCTATGCATTAGGAGTTTTTGGTTTTTCAAAATATCTTCCATATGCATGTGTTCAGGGGGAGTAGTGGAATATGTTTAGTAGTCACTCATGGGTTTCCTATTTTGAGGGGGAGTGATAATGTAATGTGTGCTTGAACTTGTTCAAGCTAATTGACAGGATGTGGAGTATGATGTGTTAAACATCTTCCTGTCAGTACTCTGTAAGTATGGGAAATTTATTTTTCCCTTACTATATGTGTGACAAGTACTTCTGCCTGATTTGGTGAAGGATGTTGGAACATCCAAACCTATGTGGGATTTTAGTTATCCTTGATCTGTTGATTGTAGCATAGGAATTTATTTTTCCTCTGCTCTTGTGAGAGTTTATTTCTCTCTGTTTTATTTTGTGGAAATTTAGTTTTCCTATCTATAGCATAGGAATTTATTTTCCTCTGCTCTTGTGAGACTATACTCGTATTTTATCCGTTGTTGCATGTCTCTTATATATATAATACCTTCTTATCTCTTAACTCTGATGGTTAAGACTATGATGCTTTCTTCTTCATGTTTGGTTAGTTCAAGCTATGAATGAAGACTGTGTAAGGTATTCTTTTGTTGTGTTTGCACACTTCTGAAACTCTTTTAGTGATACAGTCTTGCTACTCCTTCTTCTTGAATATGTGTTCGTGATGACTTGAGGAAGTGTATCTAAGGTATCTCTTTAGTATGTGTGTACTAACTGTTTTCTTCATAGGTGTGTGTTCATACTGATTGAAGAAATGGTTTTGTGTATCCCTCTATTTATTTGCACTTAGCCTTAATTTGTTTTAGCCAAAAATTCGCCAGAGGGGGAGATTGTTGGGTATTTGTATTGGCTGCATTATTGCTAAAACAAATATCCATGTTTGTGTTGTTGGATACAATATTCCAACATGGTTCAAGCATCTTCATAAGATGTTGGATACGATGTTCCAACATTCTGGCACAGTTCAGTGTGCCTTGTTTCATGCTTGTTTATGCGCACGCGTTATATTATTTAAGGAAACCATATTTCCTTATCTTACTGACCAAGTTACGCGCATATCTATACATAATCAGTTGTACTTTTATTCCCAAAGGAGCAATTATATTTTAGGGAATATTTGGATGTTATTGGAAGTTCCGAAAGATGTTCCTACTTCTTAGGACTTTCCTTATTTGTTACTGATTCGTGTTTTGCATATTAGCTGTACGATCTGCTTTTTTCTGAAGCCCAAACAGGTTAAATGGCCCATGTTGCTTCAGTATAAAAAGAAGACTTCAAGACCTAATTGAGTATTCAAGCCGTCATTCTAAAAAGTTTAGCTTTAGGGTTTTGAGTCGTTTATGTGTTCTACTCTTGTATCGTGTTGATGCAAGTTTAGTCCTGTTTTATTGTGAGCCTTTCTTGTATCAGTTTGATACATGTTAAGGACTGTGTCTTAAGTTGTAAACTCTTGTGTGCTACGCCAAAGTTGTTAAGCAAGGTTGTAGTTTTTGTTTGAAGGTAACTTCATCATTTGTGTGTTTTAGTCTGATAATCACAGGGGTTGTGATTGACTGTAGGATAGTGAGATGGGATCTCAAATCTAGGAGTTCCTAGGTTGAAATCAATACGGGTAGGTCCTAGGTCTTTAGTGTAAATATGGAGTTTGCTGAGAGCTATAGAATAAGGACTACGCTAGTGGATTTCCTTCCTGGCTTGGTAGCCCTAGAGTAGGTGAGTTTGTCACCGAACTGGGTCAACAAACTCATTGTGTTCTTTACTTTCTTGTCTTTTATTTTCCTGCGTTTTATTTGTTTATTTGCATGATGTTGGAACATTAACCGGAACATTCTCCTACTGTGTGTTTGACGTTGAAACATCACATAAAACATCTTAAAACAATTACACTAGAATTTCATTCATTATCAGGAAATAACTCTTATAGTAGTAGTTTCCTCAGCCCATTTGGGGTTGGCCTAGTGGTTGCTTGGGATCTTGGAGTTTGCTCCTCTCAAGGTCTCAGGTTTGATTCCCTCTAGTGGCAATTTCGGTGGGCAAGTCCATACAAAGCAGCTTTGATTTGGCTTTAAATGAGGCCCCCACAAATGGTCAGTGGGATTGGTCCCCTCGCATTAGTCGGTTTTAGACCGGATACCGAGTTTTCAAAAAAAATAGTAGTAGTTTCCTCTAAAAAAAAATTAGTTACAAAATGGTGAAATTTATTCTACACAAAAGTTATATGATTTAATCAGTTTGGGTACAACATAAATTACGATACCGGTGATTCTATCTCAAAATGTTTTGTAAAAAAAAGTGAATGAATGTAATGACCTAACTTTCTCATAAGACTAGTGTTTATATAGTCACTACACAAATGGGCTTAGTTTCTAGTTGTCTTAATGAGCTCAATATTCTTACCAACTAATTCACCAAAGTCACTACACACTTAAACTGACAAAATAACGAATAATTACCGTCTCTAAATAATTACTCCATCTCACTAGTAACTTAGTAAAAATAATTATTCCCACTTAAAACACTAAAAATAACCCTTGTAACAATATGACTAATTTACCCTTGCTCACCAAATGACCAAAATACCCCTAAGTCTAAAATGACTACAATACCCTTCCTTCTTAAGCCAAAATCCACTAATCCCAAATAAAATACACCTAGAGACAAATAATCACATACAAGCACATATAAACACACATAATAAATAAATAAAATAATTCTAGCGAAAAATGGGTTGTTACACTTTCCATTTTCAATTTTTGTTATCACTTGTTAAAGAAATGTTATATTGTTTTATGTATCTAAAGTTTCGTATTGTTTTATGTATCTAGAGTTTCGTATTGTTTTTCGTAGTACCAAAGAAAAAATTTCAAAACAAGAAATGGAATTATTACTTTCGTGATTAATAGTAAAGTTTATTTTTATTATCTGTTTTATGGATTAATCCAACAATTGACAATAGGGCATGAGAGATAGTGTGTGAGAACACATGGGGATCCAAATCCATTCTACTACGGATTCCGCCTAGATAGGGACTAGGACGCACGAGACAGTTTCGAAAAGATACAGTAGGGTTATTTTCATTTGTTTTCTTTAAATGGAGCAAAATAAACTATCAAACTTTTGAATAACCTAATTCAGTTTCATAAACAGCCCTAACATATTGTTTTTGCGTCCTCACTCCCATCCTCCTACATGCACTTTTTGTATTCTTTCTGCCTGATCAGTTTACTTTAAATGTCATTTTTACGATTAATGATAAGATTTGATTTACGAGTTAGAAAATAGTTCTTCTGATTCATGATTCGAAAACCTCGGCTACACCTATTTATTATTTAATGAATGGACAAAAGAAGATATGCATTTGTCATACCCCAAATTTTGACCAGTTAGAAATTTTTATTCGTTTTTTAAAGTCTTTATCCATATTTTAAAACAGCCAGAATCTTTGCTTTGTTTTTAGATAAGTTACGCGTTCTTTTATTCGTTTTTGAAGTATTTAAAGTTTTTTATTCGTATTGTCGATGGTTAAAATATTTTATCCGCTTCGTAAGCAGTTTAAATCCTATTTTGTTTCTTTCTTTAGATATTTAGAACTTTTGTTCGTATTCGTTCTTTATCAGTTTAAAAGTTGTGTATTCGTATTTTAAAACCCGAGTAGTTTTGTCGTCTCAGACGAAATTTCGGAAGAGAGGTATTTTAAAATACCTCATTTGGTTACCGAGAGGGACAATTTTATTTTTGTTCTATATTATTTTTTTACTATTGTTATTTTATCTCATTTTTATTGTTTTGTTTTAAATTTTAGTTTAATCCTTTTTTAAAAAAATGTCACTCACGTGACAAATTTCTTTCATTTCATTTTTTTTGTATTATTTATTTATTTAGTCATTAGTCTTTGAGAGTCCAAGTCCACATGTCATTTTCTCATTGGTCTTTGCTTTCCTCTTGCCCAAGTCTCAGCTACAGGGGTATTTAGGTCTTTGCCCTGCAGCAGAGAAACCTAGATATTTAAAGCTGTCATTAATGCACTGTAGCGAGTCAGAGAATGTCAGAGTCAGAAAAATCAGAAAAGTTACCAATCACATCAACAAACACATTTCACCTTTTCTCTCTCCAAAATTTTGGATCAAAACACCAAAATACCAAGAATTTTCTCAAGAACACTATGAACACATAAATTTTCCGGCAAGCTCAAAATCATACCAAATGAGTCTGATCTGTAACAACAACACAATCACAAGCTCGAATCCGAGCCAAAACCAACGTTAGTAAGCTCGAATCCGAGCCTACAACAACCAACCGCGAACATTTTTCAAGCTACAACAACACAAAGTTCATATTCGAACCAAAAGCAAGCTAGATCGAAGTTGTTTGGAAGTTTTCTGTCACACTTTCTCGTTTTCTCCGTTCTTAAACAGAGGTAGTCACCGTTTCCTTATAGATCCGTTAGTATCTTGTTTGTTTGCATGAAAAAATTTCGAAACTAAAAACTTAGATCTAGCTCGAATCCTTCACCCCTTTTTAAAAATGATGCCAATAACGTGTTGAAAGAAGGAGAAGAAGAGGTTTAACAAAAAAAATTTAAAAAAAAAATGGTTTAAGTTTTCCGACGCGGTGGCTCCGCCGCTGGAAATCGGTCGGCCGTCGCGTCGGAACTTCTTCCCACCTTCTTCTCCGATCGGCTGTGTTAAGAGAGAGGGGAGAGCTTCTCTCTCTAACTTGTGTTAAGAGAGAGAAGTGTTTTTGATTTATGATGTTTTTTTGTTGGTTCAGCTATTTATAGTGCTTTATTTTTGTAATTTCATGTGATATTCTTTTGTTGGTTCAGCTATTTATAGTGCTTTATTTTTGTTGGTTCAGCTATTTTTGAGATACAGTGTGTTTCTCTTGTTTTTTTAATATGTGCTTGTTTTCTTAAGCCGTCAGATCTAAAATCTGATGGTCACTGTGCTTCTGGTATTTATGTCCATTTTTTTGTGTGTTTTTAACCATTTGATTAATCTTGCGGCTGTGATGAATTTCTCTTTGATTAAATCTGAGCCTCCTGATTCATCGGACGGTCCAGATTTAATCTACCTGAGCCAAACCCATGACCCATATTCTTTGAACCGGTTCGACCCATCCAGGCCCAGTACTTCGAACCGACCCGTTTTTCTGCTTAAGCCCAAATATTTTCTACTGTTTTGTTAAATGCACCACTGTTTTAATTATTACACCATTTCCTCTTAAAAATTTATTTTCTCTTTATTGTCTTTCCTTTAAAAAGTATTTTTGCTTTGTATTAATTGTTTATTTTATTGTTTTTATTTGGTTATATTATTTTGCATTATATTTGTTCATCATCTCATGCATATTTATTTTTGTCATTTTATTTTGTTTTAGTGTGTATAATAGGTTTTGCTGTAATTTAATTTATGCATTTTTATGTCTTCTTGCCATTTATTTTTCCTTGGAGATTTAGTATGTATTTAGGGACTATGTAATACTCATACAGTAAAAGATGCACCGACACCACAATTTGTTTACCGCATTATGCCATAAACCATAATCGAGGACCGAAATGAATTAGAGACAAAATTAGGTAAATTATTGGACCTTAATTGTTTTCTTAAAATCAAACCATTAGTAATTTTAGGTTCAATTACTTGAGAATTTTCTTGGGATCAAACATCCTTTGTAAATTTCTCGCTTTTTATCACGATACGTCGTTACGTTTAGTTGCTTAGTTTACGTTTAATTTAGAAAAATCTTTTTACCAAAAAAAAAAAATCAAATATGTAAAACTCCAAAAATATTTTCTTAAAGAAACTTTGAATTAGTCCAAGTGCTTTTTCCTTTTATTTTCTTAATCAAATGTTTAATCAATTTAATATGCATATCGAGACTTGAGTTTCTTGTAATTAAAATTTGACCAACCTCATCTTATTTTCTCTCATGCCTTGAGGCCTCTTCCTCCTTCTCAAAACTATTTTCAAAAATTATAAAATTAACTTAACTCACAAAAACAATTTTTGAGAGTGAACTGCTTGATTTTGATCCCATTTCTTGTGGGTATGTAGGCAAAGGACCCAATCATTCCAAATCAAATAAAAATAACCACAACTTACTTCTTCTCCCTCCATTCTTTCACTTAGACGTTTAGGAAAATATTTCCAAGATAAGTAAAATAATTAGCACAAGATAATTTAGCTAAAAGGTTCCTACGGAGTACCGTAGTCGTGTAGGGTGTTGGAACAAGGGTGTTTCACAAGTCACCTATTGAGTTTTGACAATAACAAGGTATTAAAAATAATCAATTCGATATGCTAAACAATTTGTTCAAGTGTGCAGGATCCATAATCAAAGTACTAATCTTAGAGATTCTGATTGAACAAGTTCAAGAGCAAAGAAACTTATTTGAAG
>Ga0315914_1006115_pt1 | contig 17205 bp, 9 predicted proteins | sample MpolenodulesMG_FD_203920 | JGI IMG/M metagenome (GOLD analysis project Ga0315914, IMG submission 203920) | Medicago polymorpha root nodule microbial communities from Los Angeles, California, United States - elongated nodules | ecosystem: Host-associated > Plants > Roots > Nodule | place: USA...
TACTCCCTAATTAATTAAAATTATATAGATCATCTAGACATTTAACTTAAAATAAATTACATAAACCGTAAGCAATTTATTTTAATTTATACAATTGTATGATTAGGCATAAATATCATACAACATACAAACTAAGTGTCATATTCGTAACACACATGAAATAAGCATGTGATACTACCACCATGCAACAATGCAGGTACCAAATATAACATATGGTGATACAAAATATATTTATGTTGAACTGCATCATGAAGCTTAAAACAAATAAACCATGACTCAATTGCATAGCATTTTATTATTATAATAATAAAATCAAGCAATGCAAATCAAATTGGTCGCAACAATTAAAAAGCCTATGGCAATAGCAGTAGAACAGAAATGCAAACCGTAACTGCAATAAATTATGATAATAATATAAGGCACTAAAATTGGTAATACTAAGTGCTTGAGTCGGTTCGAGAAAATGGGGCACTCCCACAAAACTGAATGACTGAATTTAAAAATTATGAGCATACATCTTCAACCTCTTGAAAGGTCTTTTGACTCGATTGAAAACATAGCAGACCCACTTTTAACAAATTTCGATTTCATAATCATTTTAACACCAAAAATAAAAATTTAAACTCAGAATAATGAACAAAAAAAAATGTTTTTCTTTATGAGCTCAACCTTTCGGTGTATCTAAAACGCTCAAATATGAAATTGAAAATTATCAGATTCAAGCAAAAAAACTCAAAATCAGAATACGAAAAGCAAGGCAGAGGTTTTCAAAGGCTCTGATACCAAATGTGAGTTATTTCTTTAAAACCATAGAAGAAATAATTATTTAAACAGCGGAAACTTAAATTAGGATCAAGGCATACCTTTAGCCATTGCTCCTGCTTGAAGAAGTTGAGGCTCTTCTAAACTTTTCACAATCTCACTTTGATGGTGTAAGTCGTCTTCTAAATAGAGATGTTAGACTTAGGAAATCAAATCAGATGAATTGCAAGCCTTTATATAACTTCTGCCATCAAGAAGTTATGGTGCGTGCAACAACTGCTCCTCATTCCCAATAGGATAGTGGGCAGTTACTATAATCGAAGGAAAGAATAAAAGACCACTTTGGTAATTACCATAATAGACCCTTAATGATAATTACCACTTATTTAAATAATAATCGAAAAAAATCCAACATCAAAAATCAAAGATTTTCAAATGACAAGGTTATAATATAAAACATGAACTTGACAAGGTTAGAATCCAACTATGCTTTCATTCCAACTATTTTTTTACGATGGAGTTTTACGGAAAAAACTACTAGTAACGAGTTTTCACTCCCTCGACAAAGAAAGCCGTTTTCATTTCCTTCACATTGGTTTTTTTTGGGTAAGAATATTAAAATATTTATTAAATGTTTTTTATCACATATTTATTGAATGTTATTGATCACATTTCTTTCATATTCGTCTATCGTTTAAAAATTTCAAAATTTCTTAATTACGATTATTATGATGTTCTAATCATGCATACAAAATCAGGGAACAAAAATTGATCCGTGAGTATAAACTTACTCGGAATAAAATTGCAATTTGCACGATTTGTCTGTAAAATGAAAATAAATCGAGACATATATGAAATGTTATGAAACTTTGCATATCTTTTACATGTATTTTTATAGATGTCTCTACAAAAAGTCATCTCAAAATTCGATTTGTATAACGAGATTTCATTTGTTTTGTTTTGAGTTTTTGAAGTCTTAAAAATTCAAAATTAATTCGTTTTAGTCAAAAATGTTTTTTTTTTTTTATGTAAAACTATATTTTAAGTTTTTAAGGTCCAAAACATGTTTAAAAAAATCATGAAAAATTTAACATCTAAATATTTTTTTGGACTTCACATCCATTACCGTAAAAAGAAAAAAAAACAAGAAACTCAAATTAGTATTAGAATGTGGGTGGATTCTATGGTGAGGGTCCAATTAGGTTCTCATCGGTTGACCACGAGAAAAACACTGTTAGATAAAATAGATGTTCAGATTTATTTAAATTAAAAGTGAGAACATATATAACTACTCACATTCAATTCTATCGTGGAACGATTTCAGCTTATGTTACAACTGGTGATTCAATTCTTCCATTATCAGTCCCATTTTCAGTCCAAATCAGAAAGTAAAGTAAAAACAAATAATCATCAAATTGAAAGCATTTGCAACCACCCCAACTTCATTCCGTGAATGGTTTAATTTTATGGACATGTTGTTTCCCTCACTTTACTTCACGCCGCAATTGTGATAAGAATCCATGGCGCGCGGAAAGGAAGAAGGCTTGTGTTGAAAAGATCTTCCTTGCATATCAGTTTCATTTTTCCTTCTCGTTTTGAAGAAGAAGAAACTTTTTAATTTTAGAGTTCATAATTTGATTTTAAGATTTTCTTATTTGAGTCCAAATGATTGCAGGAAAGAGTCATGTGTGATTGTGAAAGAAGAATTACAACACATGAATTGTAACATACTAACATAGGTGGAAACCAACAAGATTGAATGTGAGCAGTGATACATGTTCTTATCTTTAATTGAATAAATTTAAACCGTCTATTTCGTTCAGCAGTTTTTTTCTCGTGGTCCACAGGCGAAGGACCTAATTGAAACCTCACCATAGAATCCACTTAGAATTTGTTTTTCTATTTCACATAATAATATTTTTTTTTTTATCAAATAATTTAGTGACTATAGTTCACACAATTTAAATGTGAAACGGATGTCCGATGTTAATTTTTTTTAAAGTATAATACAAGATCAATTTAAACATTTAACCATAAATTTTAAAATCCGCTGGAATGGACCAATTAATGACGCGATGATTTGAAATTAGAGTTAGCGGAAACGTGTAATAATTAATATATTTAGAGGGGCAATTGGTAATTTAGGAGGTTGTTTATTCTTGTTGTTTGGGTGGTTGTTGTAATTCTTACTTAGAACAACAAAAAGATTTTAGATCTGATTGGGCGTCGACCACGATGGAGAACAACGGCAGCCTGATATCTAAAGAGAAGTTGGATTCGATGGCAACCTGGGTGGGGTCCACCGTCTCTTCCGCTTTCTTCTCTTCCTTGGAACGCTTTTCTTGCGTCAACGTCACCACTTCTGATCCTCCTGATAACGACGAAGACGATGATTACTCCGACTCCGTCACCACTCCAACCTCCACCACCACCACCACCACCACCACCACCACCACCAATCCTGATCCCTCCGTTAAGACCGCAAACGATATCACCAACCTTCCCGTTTGAAAACGATGCTACGTCGTCGTCGTTGCTGGTTCGCTTGTACAGACCTTTCATATTGTTATTTCACTTATAAGTATAAGTAAGGGATTTGGATTTCAAATTTATTAACATCTTTGTAGAACTGCGATGTCAGAATTACGAACATGTGATTCCATTTTGTGTCTCTTATATGTGCTGCCTATTATCATACATATTAATTCTTGATGTTCCTATGCTATTGTTTCTATTTCTTTCACATCATTTGATTTTATTTGATTCTTTCTTCCATATTTTGTTTGTATTGTGTTGTTTCCAATAGGTTTTGTGTTTGAATTTAAATTGTTGGAAACCGCTGAAATTAATCAATGATTTGGATTTTAATTCTAATGTAACAATCTAATGCAGTAAACTGATGTAGTTCAATCTCTTAAATCTGTTCATGAGTATGCAGTATGCTAGCCAGGCTTAGAATTTGATTAGAAGCATAACCTTGGTTTTGAGTAAATGTGATGCAATGTGATGAATTTTGTGTAGATGTTAATTAATTATGATTATGATGTGAAGTATGTGGGCAATGTGATGAATTCAGTGAAATATTTTGATTTATTGGGTGAGTACTGAAAGATGTCTCAGTGATGAAGAAAGAATGAAAGATATGTCATTGCGAGCTGCTTCCACCTTATAAGCAGGATCCAATCCTAAGCTCGTCTAGTCTCTGTCCCACTTGACGCGCTAAGCGTTGGGTTTGTTTAGGTCTAGGGACGGGTTATGGTATAAAGAATTGGCACGACCAAAATTTAGGGATGTGTTAGGGTTGAGTATAAGTCGTCCCAACCCTTCCCTTACTCACCCACACGCCTTACTGTTGGCTCTTTTACTTTGGTAATGAGGCTTTATAAACAATATTTTATGTGAAATCTATGTTACTTTAGGTAGAAATCTATAGTAAAGTATTATTGTAAGAATCATGTTGAGTTTGAATACATACATAAAATACTAAAAAAATTCAATCTTTCACATTCAACCTTCAATCATAATTGAATCATTACCTTGAAATTTTGTTTCAATTGTGTTTTGAACCTACTCGGTCTAAATTTGACATGTAAAATTGATTTTTGCTTGAGCCCCGGGTTAGAGTCTAAAAAATGACCGATAAAAATTTAAGGTTGGGTTAGGGACAAGTATAACCCGTCCCAACCCGTCATTTGATCACCTCTACTTTACATAATAGAGGTTAAGATAAAAGTTCAGTCTAATTAGCCTTTGATAGACATGTAAACTAAAGAGTAATGATATTTGAACAATCAATTGTGACAACTTTTGTTACAACTTCTTTTTTCTCATTTTTCATTGGTCAAAAACAATGGAGAGAGAAAAGGGAATAGATAGAATACAAACATAATGTGAGTATGAGAGAGAAAGTTGTCAAGGAGTTGTCACAAAGTGGTTGTACAAATATTATTTCTCTAAACTAAAATGCCTTTGATGCTTTCTGGTTAGCTTATGGCAAATGGCTGCGTTAGTTTATGGCTTGAACCTGATGGGGCTCTTAATGAAATCTGTGTACTACTCAACACTTGGAAAACATCTCATGGGTCACAACACTTATCAAGGTTTTTCATTGAGTTTTTTAATTTTGTCTAAAATATTAATTTAATTTTTATGACACTTGTAAAATTTATATCTAGCCATAATTATTGTATGATAGGATGGAATATAACAAAATTTAAAGGGATGGAACAACTGTTATGGTGGTATTGTTTACCTCCAAACTCTGATTTTCAATTTCTACGTCATATTTTTAGCGCAGATTCAAAGTTCTGCTTAGTCCTTGAGATTTGCAATTAGCATTAGGAGCAAGGCTTGTGCAAATTAAACCCATTAACAGTTGACACATCATCCTTGTAAAAAAGAACAACTGACACAACGTTAAAATGTAAGATTACTGTGTGGAACAAGAATTTGGGTTACTACCATCTAATTAAGACAAATAAGGCTAATGCAGTCTATACAAGAAATTCTTAGAAAGTTATTTTATGTGTAGTAAAACCCTTAATGCTAGCAAAACCTTTAAATTGCCGATTATTTTAAATTAATCTAGACATTACTCTCTGCTAGCAAAACCTTTAAATTTGTTCATATAATTTAATACTTTATATTAAATATGAGTATAGACAAGAATTTTGATTGTCAAATTAATCTTATTAATTATTGTTAGGACTCAAATCATATTTTGCGCTAAAATGAAAACGATTCTGAGGCAAGGAAAGGTTGTCAAGTGGACTGCCCGTTACATTTGGTTATGGGGGATGGGAAACATAGGGTAATGAATATCTCTATAAAGCAACATGTTACATGTATAGAGGATGCCATATAAGACTAATTTGAGCTAAGCTGAGGCCTATATTTCCTTTTTGTTCTAGGTTTCATCTTCTACATCTACCCTATTTCTTTGCCTGTGCTTGTGTGTGGATAAAATCACTGATTCACTCTCTATAGCTCCTATTACAGATGTATTGCTTTTGTATATTGAAAAATTACAAACTTACTCAATGTAAAAAAGAATGATATAGTAGATCAACAACATCTCATTCACCGAGTAGGTGAAAAAACCTTCTTTATACATTGCTTTTGACCTTCATAGGCTAGTCATCTTGCAGCGCTTCTCTGGTAATCTATAAACAGAATAAAACAGCTGCAATATTATAACCATTTTTATTTACCTTAGAATAATGGAATATACATGAACAGTAGAAACAGTGTTCTTTGAAGTGAGTGAGTATTTTACCGGTATTATTCCTTGTCTCCTTTATCCTTCCAACAGAGAAGCATGACTATGCATCTTCGAATAATGTAAAACTTTGCTCTCTTCTCCTTCAAAACTCTTCCTTTTGGTGGCTGCTTTTCTGAAGATGTAGAAGGTTCCATATTCTTGCTTTTTTTATTGCCAGTTGGGATTCTTCCTTTGAGTCAAGCAAGCACAAGAGTGTGTATAAGGAATCTTTCAGTTTATGTATGTTGAGTTGGTAAGAGTTAATACTCAAATTATGGTTGAGGTTGAATAATAATGAAGATGGTGATAGTAACGGCAATATAGTAAGGAATTGAAGTTTGGTTTCTTTGGTCAAACATAGAGCTGAGTTTGTGCTTTCAGTAGTGGTCTTTGGCATCTCTGGTCTAACGTCCGGAATCCCAGGACTGATGTCTTCTGTTCTGTGCTCTGCTTCTCTATTTACTGCCAAAAGACAAATTAACAGCTTAGCATCTAAGCCATATATTAATATTTATTTACTAGAGCAATATAATTAAATGCTTAAGCTTGACTCACTGCCTGTGGTTTTAATTTTATCTTCTGCGTGAAACTGTCAAATTTGATAGAGACACAAGTATACAGATTATTTATGATACTTTTGCACTTGCACTCCGACTCACTAAGATTCCTGTTCCCGCCCCGTCTCTCAAAAATAAAAATAACATTTTTTGAGATTTTAAGTCTAAATTTGTGTCAACAGAATTGCAACATTTTTTTAACTATTCATTTTTAGAAATGCAGTTGTACATCTTATGTTCAGATTTTATGTGAGGTTTGATACGAAAAATTCACTTAAACATAAATGGATGCATGGTGTTTTTGTTAATAAGATATTTTTTTTCCTCTTCTGACTGTCTTTTCTATCTTCCTCTTTCTCAAACACTAGGGAATGAATCCATGCTCATATTTTTAAGCTTGACTTTCAACCCATTATCTAATATGATATGTAGGGGTGTTTGCGGTGCGGTTTGGTTCGGTTTTAAGGGTAAAAGTCATCCGAACCGCAAGATAAAAAAACATGCGGTTTGGTTTGGTTCGGTTGACTTTAAAAATAAAATCTGAACCAAACCAAACCAATGTGGTTTGGGTTGGATCGGTTGGTGCGGTTTTTTTCGAGATGATACAATTCTTTGTTTCCAACGTTAAAATCAAGTTAAAAAGCTTAAACACGACATATTTTCAACAATATTTGAAATTTTATCAAATATTACAATGTCATTTTCATTTTACAATGTTTTCAACAACATAGACCAAGTTAAAAACATGGACAAAACATAATCCTATTTTGTAAAAAATGCAAAAGACTAAGATTTTATCATTATCTAAAATTTCAAATCGCACATAAATACTTTTTTTTAAATAAAAAGTAAAGAAAGAATCTAACAAGAGAAAAAATATGTCATTTTATAAAAGTTTCCATTGAGTTTCTATAAGTATTGGTCTAGGTGAGATATGTTTAATTAACATTTTTCTTACGTTGCGGTTTCGTTGGTAAAACGAAAACCGCAAACCAAACCAAACCATGCGGTTGAGCAAGAAAATGATCCGATTACATCCGAACCACGTGTGGTTTTTTGCGGTTTTGGTTTAGATTGGTTCGGTTATCGGTTTTTCTATTGGTTTGGTTCGGTTTTGAACACCCCTGATGATATGATAAATGAGAGATAGTGTGTTTAAAAGTGAGGATAAGGAATTGATGGTAGGCAATAAAAATATGACCCCCTCTAATGTTACTTTTTATCATATTGAATCCTAATCCCTTGTGGATTCTCTCGTTTTGGAAAATTAATAATATCAAGGGACCATATTTTTTATTTTTTTTTTGGTACAACAAGGGACCATATTTTTAAACCCTCCTAAAACGACGATTATAACAATATATGATATGATGTTACATATTCAACATGTTGGATTACCAGTTAAGATTCAACATGAAAAGAAATAATATGAGAGAATTCATTCCCCTCCCACATCTTATGTTTTGACAGTTGAATTTTGGAGAGTTAATAAGATTTTAAAAAATTGAAAGAATAACATGATGATAAATGATTAAGGCGGATCTAGACATTTGATATCGGTATGACAAAACTTTCAAAGCAACTATATATATTAATAAAGTAGACCAAATAAAGTAGACCATTGATAGTATAGCAAAATGGTTTGGGTGAGAGCATTTTAACATGGTGTTACAAGTTCAATCCCTGCAACACCCTTTTTATTAATTAATAATTTAAAAATAATTCAAAAATGCAACTCGGCAGGAGTTGAAACACAGGTCATACGAATCATCCATCAAACATAAACAATTAGGCCAAGAGAGAAATCTATGATATGTGAGCGACTTATATTATATATATAATTATTTAAGTCAAGTATATAGAAGAAAAAAAAGAAGGAAATAATCTCGTGTAGCAAGTGCCACACCATGTTTCACGATGGATCTGCCCCAGTAAATGATCATATAAATTTTAATCATATTTATCTCATTAGAAACCTAAGTCTCTCTCACTATTAACACTAGTATTCCCCTTCCATCATTGACCGTAATCAATCATAACCAAAGTTAGCTATAGTTAGAAAAATTACTGATATTGCATGCTATCATTCAAAGTTTCAACAACTAAAAAAAACAAACTTATCTTATCTTAAACTAGCAAAAAGACAGGCAGTCACGTAGCCGTCTCGTTTTTTTTGTTGCGCTAACATTTGAAAATTATAAACGGTATTTTTCTTATGAAACGTTGATTTCGATTAAAAGTAAAAATATAAATGTTTTCAGCTTTCAAAGAACATGATACATTCAACTATTAACATCATGTCTCTCAAAAAAAAAAAAACTATCAACGTCATATATAAATTTAAAAGTATAAATGTGTCAAAATTATATTTAAAATTTAAAGTAAAAATATAAATGTTTTTGATAGTTGAATGATTTTATAACTATAAAAAAACATCAAATATAAATGTGTAAAAATATTAATCTTTTTTACACAATAATATATCAAAGATCTTCATAACTTTCAAAGTAAAAATTATAAATGATTTTTATTCAAAGATGCGTCAATATTAACATCATATAATAAAAGTATTTAAAATGTTAATTTCAACACATCACAATAATATATTAAATGATTTTAAATTTGTGTGAAAATTTATAAAGATCTATATGATGTAATCTTCAAATTCAATGGTCGGTTTTGTAAAATAAAATGCTATTGAGTGGAGGTGTGATAATACTCAAACACTACATCAATATAATTTGATTTTTTTTATATATTATATTATATTATATTATATGCCCAATTTTGAGTTTTACAGAATATAGATAAAAGAGAAAACGTAATTATCATAATTCTGAAAAAAATAATATACAGAATATAGATAAAAGAGAAAACGTAGTTATCATAATTCTGAAAAAATAATATGGAAGTGAGAGGATCAGCTATAGCCTATAGGGATATAAAAAATCTTTCCTTTTCCTCCTTTCCGTTTTTCTATCTTTGCGACTACCAAAAGGAAAATTGTTTTTCTCACTTCAAAAATTTCCACAAATACCCCGCAGATAGTTAACTACTGTTGGGCAAACCGCCAGAGCATCAATTGTGATTTTTCGCGTTTCGGTCGAAAAATCAAAATAAATCGATACTTATTTGAAATGCTATGAAATTTTGAAGATCCACTATATGTATTTTTATATAGTTGTCTGTAAAGTTTCGTAGCAATCCGATTAAGACTCGGTTTATTTTGATTTTTCCACCGAACCGCGCAAAATCGCAATTTTTTTAAGTGCGCGTCCGGAAAAGTGACCTAGAGGTTGTATCTTTTCATGATTTTTCGCATGCATGATTAGGACAAAAAACAACATCTCTCACAAAAAAATTGAATTTTCTGACAAGAGACACAAAAATAAATTAGTGTATTTTTATGCCAAAATAAGTGTAAAAAATTGTTTAAAATCGGCGGTAGTTAAAAATTCATATTTAATCTATCTCTTGTCGGAAAATTCAAATTTTTTGTGGGAGATGTTGTCTTTTTGTCTTAAACATGCATACAAAAAATCTTGAAAAAAATTCAACATCTAGGTCACTTTTCCATACACGCACTTGGAAAAAAATTGCGATTTTGCGCGGTTCGGTCGAAAAATCAAAATTAATCGAGACATATTCAGAATGCTACGAAACTTTACAGACAACTATATAAAAATACATATATTAGGTCCGCAGAGTTTTGTAGCATTCCAAATAAGCATCGATTTATTTTGATTTTTCGACCGAAACACGCAAAATCACAATTGATGCTTTGACCTTGCGGTAGTTAAGTGTAGCTGGCCCAGTGGTAGTTAAATGTAGCTGGCCCAACGGTAGTTAACTGCTGTCAGTTTGATTAACGGTAGTTAACTACCGCCGAGGAAATTTCCGTCATTTCGATGTGTGTTTAGGAAACTTTTGATGTGAGAAAGGCAATTTTTCACTAAAAGACTAGCCAACTCCCATGATATATGGATACTAGCCCAATGAGAGTTATAAGATGATAATTCTTATTCCACCCTCCATATTTCTCGTGCAGCCTTCAAAAACCTAAAAATACCCGCAAGAGAACATGCTGACATCTAGTGCAGAGGGAAGCTAGACATGGGAAGGATCAAGCAAAGAAAGTAAGATGTCCTACAACGACCAAAGAAAGACACCTCTTTGAGAGACTCTTCCAGAAAAACGAAGGAAAAAGATTTCACCGCATGTGTTGAATGCACTTTCAAAGAATACACAAACGTCAAGTTCATAGAAGAAGGCATCCAATTGTCCAGACCAATACTAACTTGACCTAAAGTAGACAAAACAAAATATTGTAGGTTTGCCTGGATCAACAAGCATAACATCAACAATTGTGTCCACCTGAAATAAGCCATGAAAATTCTTGAACGTTGAAGTGTTTGCTGGTTCCATCTCCTATTAACAAACACAGAGTGATGCTCGATCGTCTTTCACAATGCTTGCATCTTGATCCAGATCAAATCACTATTCTCTTGACAACTAAGATCTATTGAAAAGATTGACATCTATCCACATTTATTTTTTTATAGACATCAATAAAAAAACATATTTATCGTTAATAATATACCCGATTAGTTAGTAAAGCAAAATGTCAGTTAATACTTTAAAGTTATTACGATAAAAATTGTATAAGCATAATGTCTCACACTACACCAAAACTTCTAAAAAAAATAACTAGTAAACTGAAGTTGGTTTTCACTGTCTTAGACCGAAGTGTCGTCCCATTTGATCATCGTTCTTGGTCCATTGTAGATCTCAAATGATTTACTAATTTTTCACATACTTTGATTACTTCAATTGAAATATACAATTGAAAAGAAAATATTATTATTGCATTAAAAACTGAAAACGACAATCGTTTTAAAACAATTTCTTTTTAGCTAAAACGACACCCATTTTAAAAGGAAATAAGTATTAAAACTGAAGAAGAATTATTATACTGTGATCTGCTTTTGTCGCCCACTATGTTTTATTTTTCTTCTTCCATTGATTTTGCATTGTTCTCATAGGTGGAAAAGCAGTGGGGAAGGAAAGAAGGGGAACATTGAAAAGTGACATTCCAACCAAAGCAAACAAAAGTCCGCCACTTTGCTTCAAGTCAACTGCCGACTTCACAGGTCACTCTCTTCTCTTCTCTTGTCTTCTTCTCCTTCATCATAATCATTATCACCAATTTTCTTGTCTTCACAAAATCATTGATTCATTATCACCTTCACCTTGTTTCTTACGCTACAATGGCCAAGAATTTTTCATACATTTTACTAACATTACTCTTCACCGTTACAGTGACAGCATCAACTATGGATGACGTCAAGCCTTCAACTCCACTCGTATCCTTTCTCGAAATTCTCCAACACACCGCATTCAACACTTTCGGAAATTCCAATTTCGATCCTAAAACCTACGTCGATTTACCTCTCAAATTCCCCCTTTCCGTAACGGATCACGCCTTCCAGAATCTTCCTAAATCCTCCACCGGTTCCGTGTCCGTTCATGATTTGAATCGTTTTATAGAAACTTACTTTCATGCTGCAGGTGATGATCTCGTGTACTCTGATCCACAGGATTTTGTCCCTGACCCTGAGGGTTTTTTGCCTAAAGTGAAAAACCCTCAGGTTAGAGCATGGGCGATTAAGGTTCATTCTCTTTGGAAAAACTTGAGTAGGAAAGTATCCAGTGAGGTCAAGACTCACCCTAGCTACCATACTCTGCTTCCTGTTCCTGGTTCTGTTGTTATTCCTGGTTCCCGATTTCGTGAAGTTTATTACTGGGATTCCTACTGGGTAATTAGGTTTGTTTGCTCCTTTCTTTCTGCTAATGTGGAAGTCATATTTTTTGTTTTATTTGAACAACTATTTTTTTTTTTTTGACAATTTTACTTAATAGCGTCCAAATTTGTGATTAATGAAGTTAATTGGTGGTTAATGAGTTTCAGCATTTGTTAAGTTAATTAATCATCTATTTGAGTTGTGTTAGCCATTGAAAATACTGTCCGTAGAAATTTATAAAATTGGTTGTACAAAAATCATTTCCCTTTTTATTTTTGTTTTTCAGGGGGTTGTTGGTGAGTAAAATGTATAAGACTGCTAAATCTATTGTCACCAATCTCATTTCATTGATTGAGGAATACGGGTTTGTGCTTAATGGTGCTAGAGCATACTACACTAACAGGAGGTACCCTGCTATTACTTTCTGTAATTTTATCGACTGTCATTGGTGCACGTGCACCCCAGCATTTTAACTGATTGCAAACTCATGTCATCTCTATGAAATTATGAAATATTTAACACTACATCAATCTAGAATAAGATACTGCTAATGTGGAATCAATGTGCTGTGGTGTGAAATACGGAACCAGATTCTCTGCCTTAACAAATACAAACATTTACATGAATTAATTGATCTCAGCCATTCATTTGAGATCGATTTGTTACATCTTTACCAAATCATCCTTAAATAATCTACACCTTTGATTTGAGATCATATAACAACCAAGATGAATTACTACGCCATGCATTTAATGTGTGGAATCCAAATCCGTGAATAACTTTCAAAATAGTATTAATGAATTATCGTACTTTCTAAACCATCAAATGAGTAGTCTAAGTCTCAACTTTAACCTTTTTAATTTGTTTTGTTTTATAACCAGGCGACTTATTTGAGTACTTTTTATAGCGAGGATTGGTGTTTTTTTTTTTTTGAGGCAGCGAGGGTTGGTGTTTAATTGCTTATCTTTTTGTTGAAATATATTTTGATCCTTTTCTGCACTTAATTTTATTTTTATTTTTTTGTAATTTATTCTATTGATCTAAGAGTAATAATCTTACTCTCCTTGTTTTACCGTGATCATATTTATACTGCACTGCACCTTTTGCAATTAAACTAATTATTATTTTTGCAACATATATATCCTAATTTTTGCACTTTCAAACAGAAAGATAACAATGAGTTTAACTATAACTTTACAGCCAGCCTCCCCTTTTAAGCGCTATGATTTATGAGATATATGCTAGGACTGGTGATATAGAATTAGTTAAAAGGTCTCTGCCTGCACTACTGAAAGAGCATGAGTTTTGGAATTCAGGTATTATGCCAAAATGTCTGCCTATATCACTTGTGAGTTTATTATCTAAGGTTGGATTATGCTTGAATATACACACCTCCTAGGTTGCCCATGTTTATTGTTTTACCTTTCATCGTCTTATAGATATACATAAAGTGAACATTTCGGATGCTCAAGGTTGCACTCGCACCTTAAATCGCTATTATGCAAGGTGGAACAAACCAAGGCCAGAATCGTCCACAATGGTGTGTGTGGTATGTTAATAACCGAGGTACAAATGAATAAATATTTAATGTTCAACTTTGGGTAATTCCATGCCATAGGACAAGGCATCTGCTTCCAAGTTCACGACTGTTTCAGAAAAACAACATTTTTACCGTGAACTAGCATCAGCTGCTGAATCAGGATGGGATTTCAGCACAAGATGGATGAGGTACTACATTATATATGAGTCATCTAAATATGTGTTTATTAGGCTGCCTAGTGTGTTTAAGCAATGCACTTTCAATCAAAAGCTCACTTTCATAAAACACGCGTCAGCTTATTTCTAACATGTTGCTTTTTTTAAGTTATCAATAATACTTACTATACTATGAAATGAAATCATGTTTTGATGCAGACACCCTCCCAACTTCACAACATTGTCTACAACATCAGTGATACCTGTTGATTTAAATGCATTTCTACTTGGGGTAAGTTGCAGACCATGGAGTAAAAGATGACCTAAAATAAGTATTCTGCAACCTGATCATTGAATTCTTGATCATCATTGATTCAGATGGAACTTAATATTGCCTTCTTTGCAAATGTTACTGGAGATAATAGGACTGCTGAACACTTCCTGCAAATTTCTGATGTTAGAAAGGAGGCAATTAACTCAGTTTTCTGGAATGCAAACATGAAACAATGGCTTGATTCCTGGCTCAGCAATACCACACATGAGGTATTTTCAAGTGCTACCTGTATAAATGTCTACCATATGGGGAGCTGTCTTAGCCTTCTGCTAACTGTCTTTTTCATACTTCCAGAAGGTTCAAGTTTGGGATACCCTGCACCAGAATCAAAATGTATTTGCTTCCAATTTTGTTCCTTTGTGGATGAAGCCATTTTACTCAGGTATTCATGATAATATATCCATGTCAACTCTAGTATCAATTAAATTAAGTGCATGGCTTGTTGTTGCGGTTGTGCTATTTTTCTAATTAGCGATCCTGAAGTTTATTAACACAGTTACCTTGAATGTGCATGCATATCTATGGATAGAGATTTTTCCTCCAATTTACATGAGAATACAATAGATGAATGAATAGTCATTTAAAATACAATAGATGAAGATTCAGTTCATTTATGTTTTAATAATTTCTAGGAGATGGAATAGAATAACTCTAATGTAATAATGTAATCTAAACTATTTCTATCATCAATCCCTCTACTGTCCCCTAAACATCCCGATTTCTATATCATAAATTCTATTTGATAAAATGGCGTATGTAAGAATCCACAGCTAATTTAATAATGTTTTTCAAATTTAATCATGTTTTTCAACTTAGGATCAAATAGAAGTGTAAGACATATAATTGTTCCATCCACGACTTATTATTGATTGTGATTGTCTTCGGTATGAGTATTCAAATAGTTGGTCTTTAAACATTTGGATAGAATGCTAAATAATTTGAGGTTAGCATATAGAGATGTCAATAATTTCCTTAAGTCTATATGCTTAATATTGAAGAAATGTCCGTTCTAGATTACGCTGTTGATTGGTATACAAGTTCTACGTGCATATCTATTCTATGCAGACCATTTCTAGATGTTGGACTTGCTAGTTATTGAATATACATGTTCATGATTTTCTATTCAACGGTGTGAGATTAGTTTACTTTTCATTGATGTCATTTATTGATTTATAATAGGAAGGAATTTCTGTTAAATGCACATGAAGGAATATAGATTAGAAAACGCTTTTAGCACATTTTCTCTTCATTTTTTTTGCTTGATACCAAACATGCACCAGTCCACAAACATATATCGATTACATGTAATGCATAAATCCTTTACACAATGACTTTATCTTTCTCTCTGATATGTTAAAAAGAATTTCATGTATTTTGTGTTGATGATTAATTTGTTTTATATTTATCAAGATGCTTTGCTAGTGAGTAATGTTCTCGAAAGTCTCAAAACCTCTGGCCTGCTTCGTGCTGCTGGAGTTGCAACTTCTCTGAGTGATTCAGGACAGCAGTGGTAAGTAATAAGCAATTTGGAATTGCTGGATGTTGTAGTGTAATTTTTTTTCTACATATGTAGGGAGCAGAAAAGGAGAGATAAGATATTTTACTTAATCTGCTTTTGTTAATATTGACTTTTATGAAACTTGCAATAGGGACTTCCCGAATGGTTGGGCTCCACTTCAACACATGTTAGTTGAAGGCCTTGTAAAATCAGGGTTGGAAGAAGCAAGGTCGTTGGCTGAAGAAATTGCCATAAGATGGATCACAACCAATTATATTGTTTACAAAAAAACAGGTGTAATGCATGAAAAGTTTGACGTGGAGCATTGCGGAGAATTTGGAGGTGGGGGTGAATATGTACCCCAGGTATGACATTGTGACTGCTATACTTTATCATTGTGATTTTTGGTCCAGGGAAACATTTGAGAAACCTAGGCTGTGACTTTTGTGTATGACTGGAGGAAACTAGTCTAGTATATTTTCAATATATCTATTACTTGTATTCTTATTTCAAAGCGAAAAAAGTAAATATCTCCTTCCACATGAATCTGACTGATTGTATTGCAATGCAGACTGGTTTTGGCTGGTCAAATGGAGTTGTGCTGGCATTCTTGGAGGAGTTTGGCTGGCCTGAAGATCGTAATATAGAATGCTAATGTGCTAAAAAATGAAAGGTACAATAAGTTTGGTATGCTTTAAGAATTTACTTAGTAAATCAATTTTTCCACAAGTGGTTGAAGAAAAATTGTTAATAATTGCTTGCTTGAAAAGCTACTTGTTAAAGCTATAAATAAAGCAGAGATAATGAAGAGCTTGATTGGCAATTTCATATCCAATATTCGATGTTTTTTTTTAAGTGCAGAATGTTTAGATGATATGGAAAGTGATGCATGGCATCACATATCAATTCTTTATCACAGATTATTGCATTAGCGAATCTCTTCCACCAAACTGTTCTTCCATTAGTGGGATTCTTCTCACCCTAAGGCAGCAAACTTTCCGAATCAGAGTGTTTGGGTGGAAGATGGCTGCAAGTAAAATCATATTACAATGGATAAATTAATTTTTGACCGAAGTGAAATTTTTAACTTTTTTGCTTATCTAATATAAATTGATTCTATATACGTAACTTAATTTTTTAGAGCATGCTTACATTTTTCCTTCCTCTGAAATCTTATTTATAAAGATAAATTTGTGGGTAAATTACACTCACCTCCCCTGAGGTCTTCTTAAATTACACTAACCTCCCCTATAGTTTTCAACTAAACACTAACCTCCCCTCCATATAACACTGTTAGC